>Ga0209096_1000027_pt1 | contig 277975 bp, 305 predicted proteins | sample AD_UKC034_MetaG_FD_184407 | JGI IMG/M metagenome (GOLD analysis project Ga0209096, IMG submission 184407) | Active sludge microbial communities of municipal wastewater-treating anaerobic digesters from USA - AD_UKC034_MetaG (SPAdes) (version 2) | ecosystem: Engineered > Bioreactor > Anaerobic... | reverse complement strand
TGCAAGGAGCAGGGACGTATTCACCGCGCGATGATGACACGCGATTACTAGAGATTCCAGCTTCATGAGGGCGAGTTACAGCCCTCAATCCGAACTAAGAACAGGTTTAAAGGATTGCCTTTCCCTTTCGGGATCGGAGCCCATTGTCCTGTCCATTGTAGGCCGCGTGTAGCCCGGGAGATTCGGGGCATACTGACCTACCGTCGCCCTCTCCTTCCTCCACTTTAGCAGTGGCGGTCCATCTAGGGTACCCAGCATCCCGAAGGGATCTGCTGGCAACTAGATGCAAGGGTCTCGTTCGTTGCCTGACTTAACAGGACGCCTCACGGTACGAACTGACGGCGGCCATGCACCTCCTCTCAGCTTGTCAAGCAAGGTCATCAACCTGGCAATCATACTGCTGTCGCTCCCGGTGAGTTTTCCGGCGTTGAGTCCAATTGAACCGCAGCCTCCACCTCTTGTGGTGCTCCCCCGCCAATTCCTTTAAGTTTCAGCCTTGCGACCGTACTCCCCAGGCGGCGAGTTTAACGGCTACCCTACAGCACAGGGCCATCTCGTAGATGCCCCCACACTTAACTCGCATCATTTACGCCTAGGACTACCCGGGTATCTAATCCGGCTCGCTCCCCTAGGTTTCGTCCCTCACCGTCAGACCCGTTCCAGTTAGACGCCTTCGCCACAGGTGGTCCCCCTAGGATTACAGGATTTCACCCCTACCCTAGGAGTACCTCTAACCTCTCCCGGTCTCAAGACAAGCAGTATCCCTAGATTTCCCACAGTTGAGTTGCAGGATTTAACCAAAGACTTACTTATCCGGCTACGAACGCTTTAGGCCCAATAATCGCGGCTACCACTTGAGCTGCCGGTATTACCGCGGCGGCTGGCACCGGTCTTGCCCAGCCCTTACTCCTCTGGTTACTTAGACCAAAGAACAGCCCATGCAATGCATGAGCACTTGGGATCCCCCTGTCACGGTTTCCCGCATTGCAGAGGTTTCGCGCCTGCTGCGCCCCGTAGGGCCTGGGGCCTTGTCTCAGTCCCCAACTCCGGGCTTCAGCTCTCACTGCCCGTACCGATCGCAGGCTTGGTGGGCCATTACCCCACCAACAACCTAATCGGACGCAGGCCCATCCTCAGGCGCAAAAGCTTTGGATAAAAGAACATTCCAGTACCTTTTATCTATCTAATATTAGCCCCAGTTTCCCGGGGTTATCTCAGTCCTGAGGGTAGGTTACCTACGTGTTACTGAGCCGTACGCCGGCATCCGAAGACACCTTGACTCGCATGGCTTAGTCGAATCCCAATAGCAGTAGCCTCCGGCAGGATCAACCGGAGTGCGATCGCAATTCAATAAATTAGGAATTGGTAAATATATGTTCACCTAAAATTCACCAAGATATTGGACTTCCATCAAACACAGCCTTATATGCCTGTGTTCTCATGACGGTCCTTTGAATTCGTTCATCAGATGATTTACGTCTTCATCGGATCTTGAGACATAGTGTCTCTCACTATATACTCAAAGGTAATAAGATATTAAAAATTATTGCAAAATCATGCTCTGATTTCACCGTTTAATAAGATCTCATGATGCCCTATGAATCCGGCAACGTCTTTTGAAGAGTTTGAAACTGGGTAGACAAATTGAGTCTTTTTTGCTATCTGTTTTCTTAGCATATCTAAGGGCAGATTTGGATCAAGCATTTCAGGTTCTCTTGTTAATATTTCTTCGACTTTAAACTCCTTTATCAGTGTTTCTGGGTGGTGTTTTGCATTGATATTCTTTCTGAATTTATAAAGACCGAATAAAAGATCTTTAACAGAGATTAGGCCCATATAATTATTTTGAGATTTAATTGCAAAGTATCGTATCCCCTCATCTAAGTACTGTTTTCTTGCATGAATCACTCTGTCCCCCCATGATAGAGTGCCATATTTCTTAGTCATTGCATCGCCGATTGTTCCTTTTGATTCAACTAATGGTATCATATGTCTCCTTGTAATCACACCAACCATTTCTTCACCCTCAACTACTGGAAGTATAGATATGTAATCACTTCTGAAGAATTCCAATGCCTTTTTCACGTTGTCTTCTGCAGATATCGTATAAGGGTTTTTAGTTATAGAAGAGGATATATGGAACGATGAAACATCTAAGTTTAAGCTTCTTGGATCTCCAATCTTTTCAATTATATTGCTTGCGGTCAATATTCCCATAAGTTTCCCATCGTTAACTACTGGAAGCCTTAAAACTCCCTTCTTTTCCATTAATTTTATTGCGTCTGACAGTTTTCGGTCTTTATCTACTTTTATTGGGCGTTTCATTATTTCTCTTACATCCATTCAATCACCACCTTCAATTTTTAAAATAACAATAAAACATAAAATAACAAAATAAGATTTTAACACCTATTCTGGCAAAGGAAACCATTTTATCACCTGCACCAAAATATGGATTAATAGTTCTCTTCTTCCATGATTTCCTTGCAATCGTCACATACAAACTGTCCGTTTACAAGTTTTAATGCGGATGTATATGTGCCACACATCTCACAAATACCTCCTTCAGGAGGCGGTGTGGCTATAGCACTATCATCAGGTTCAAATCTCCACTCCTCAAAGGATAACGACAATATATCCCTAGGAGTAATTATTGCCACGGGTATGCCTTCGTCCATAACTACCAAATTTCTAATCTTCTCTTGGGTTATTAATTCTGAGGCATCTCTTATCATCTTGCCACTGCTAATTGTAACAACTGGCGAAGTCATTATTGTTTCTAGAGTTACTTCTGAAGGTTTTCTCTTTTTTGATACAACCTCTCTTAGGATATCCCTTTCAGAGACTATACCAACAGGCTCACCTTCATCTACTACCACTACTGCATTAGAATTGTCTTTAGTCATTACTCTGGCTGCACTTGAAACAGTGTCTTTGGGTTTCATCAGGATTATATCACGTTTTATAACCTTAGATAGAGGTACATCAAGCATCCAAACACCTACATTAACAAGCTCATTAAGTTTTATAAATATTTAAGTCTTTGGAGTAAAGGTTAAAAGGCGATTATAAAAATTGTCTTTGTGACTAAATGAAGAATATAAAGGTATTTGGATTAAACTTAGACCCTGATGAAAGAGAAGAGTCAGTATTTAATAAATTATCAAATACAGACTCCAATATTAATGATCCTTATGAAATTGTGTCCGGAAAGCTAAAGGATTCCAATGAAGTAAAATATACAAAAGCTGGGAAAGTAGATGTTGAGCCCTGGTTAGTACCTGCACCAAATAAAGAAGACCTTTTTATGGTCGGTGTTGATAGTATTGTAGCTTTTATAGATGCTGACGGATGCAGAGAATATGCTTCTAAGGTGAAAGAGTTCATTAAAGAAAAGATACTACCAGATATTCCGCTGATGATTGGTGTTGACCATTCTGGAACAGGTGGGTGTATCGAAGCTTTGGCAGAAAAATATGGGAAAACTAATATCTCTGTAGTAATGCTCGATAGCCATTTTGACGGCATAATCCCTACCCAGAGATTAAAATTAATCCAGCACGATATTGAATTTAATCCAAATACCAAATTTTCAAAAGATGATCCTTATTTATATAACAGAGTTGACAGCTTTAATGCTGATTCTTTCCTTTACTTCCTTTTAAAGGAAAAGAAGATACTACCTAAGAATCTCTTTGTGCTAGGAGTTTCAGACTACCCCCCAAATGCTGCGAAAGATGCAAGAGACCCACGAATAAGGGAATATTTCGAGTTTTATCGAAAGTTTGAAGATGACGGTGTCACCATCCTACCAAAAAATAAATTGAAAGCAAACTTTGAGATGGCACTCAAAAAAGTCTTTGAAAAAATTAAGACTCCTTATGTCTATGTTTCAGTCGACATCGATATTGGTTCAAGACAAGCTTTGACTGGTGCTAGATTCTTGGACTACCTTGGACTTGAAGAATCGGAAATTTACAGGATCATAGATGCCTTGAACAAATATACCAAAGAGAAAAAAATAGAGATTGTAGGTGCCGATGTAATGGAGATAGACCAGTCCAAAGCAGGTCAGAGATTTGGCAAGAGTTATGATAAAACTTATGATATATCTTTAGAAGTAGTCAGGAGAATATTCAAATAAATTATCTTACTTAAAGTACAAACTCTTAATAACTCAAGCAATCAAATGATTATATGAAAAGATTATACAAAATACTAATCATTATGATATTTATTGTTGGAATTATTTGTATATTTTTATTACTTAATAATGAAAGTAGAGATAAAGCCAATAAAAGCTTAGACAGAGGAGAGGGCATGGCAAAAGTTGGTGACATAAATATTAGTTACAGGACTTATGGGGAAGGATATCCTTTAGTTATGATAATGGGATACGGTAGTACTATGGATATGTGGGAAGATCAACTCATTAATTCTTTTTCAAAAGAGTATAAAGTTATAATATTTGACAATAGAGGAATTGGTGAAACTAGTGAAGGGCAAAATGATTTTACGATAGAACAATTTGCCGAAGATACTTATGGACTAATGAATGCTCTGGAAATTGAAAAGGCTCATGTTCTTGGATGGTCGATGGGTTCCTACATAGCGCAAGAATTAGCTTTGAAGCATCCTGAAAAAATTAACAAACTTGTGCTTTATGCATCTGTGTGCAGTCCAGAAATGTTCCCTCCTTCTCCTGAAGTATTGTCAGCCTTAGAAGATACTTCGGGCACGCCAGAAGAGCAAGGGGCGAGATGGATCAGTGTAATTTTTCCTAGTGAGTGGATAAAAAACAATGGCGAAAGGATAAAAGAAATATTCTATAGGCCTTTGGGCAACATAAAACCTGAAAATATTGGAAAACAAGCTATGGCCATTGGAAAATGGGAAGGAACTTGCAGTAGGATTTCATCAATAAATAATAAGACTTTAGTTATTGCTGGAAAAGAAGACATACTTGTTCCTCCTGCAAATTCTGAATACCTAGCTAGCAAAATATCCAATTCGAAACTTATTTTAGTTGATGGGGCAGGACATGCTTTGATGTTCCAATATCCTGATAAATTTACCCAAGAGATAGCAGGATTTTTAAAATAGGTTTTTTGTATAAGTAAATTAAAAATAATAAAAATTTTTTATCTTATCTTGCAAGAGTTATCTCAATTGCAGAAACATTGGCACTTGAGTTATCATCTCGTGTAATTGTTTCTGTTGATGTAGATATTTTTTGTACGTTAACGTCTACTACGAATTTGTTTCTGACAATTTCTGCTACGTCGACTGCTCGTGAAATGGCTCTTCCTCTTGCTTTTATTACTACATTGTCTGTTTCTTTTTTGTTAAGCTGTGTTACAACAGCTAAAACATAGTTCATTACAGGTTTACTTCCGACAAATACGATATTCTCGTCTGACATTTCTAATCCTCCTCTACGGTTATTGCGTTTGCTGCACATTCGTTAACACAGAGGAGACAAGCTATACACTCTTTTTCATTAATTACTACTGCTACATCTCCTTGTATTTCAAATACTCCTACGGGACATGTTGATATGCAAATTCCACATCCTGTACAGTCATCGTTTACTGTTACCTTTGACATTTGATAACCTCAAGCGCTTTTTTTAATTTTAATATATAAGTTTACCCGTTATTTCAACTTTACTGCCGTTCCGTATGCTAACATCTCGGCAGCACCCGTCATTACAGCGCTTGTGGAGTATCTTATGTTTATGACGGCATCTGCACCTACACTTTGCGCGTCTTCCATCATTCTTTTCAATGCTTCACGCCTAGATTCTGAAAGCATTTCAGTATACTCAGTAATTTCTCCGCCCACGACTGTTCTAAGGCCGGCAACAATGTCTTTACCAATGTGTTTTGCTCTAATTGAGTTACCAGATACCACTCCAATTATTTTTTCAATTTCGCTACCTGGTATGAAGTCCGTAGTTGTAATTATCACGCTACCACCTAAAACTCTTGAAGGTAAGCCTTTAAATATTTAATCCAAGAAAATGGAAATTTCCTTTATTCTATCCCTCAAATATGCAGCTTTTTCGAAATCCAAGTTATTTGCAGCTTTGATCATCTCATCATGAAGATAAGCCAAATATTCTTCAGGATCTTCAACTTTTGATATTTTGTAATCTTCTTGATCTTTTTCAGAGGGCTCTATTTTTTTCTTAATAGTTTTTGGAGTAATATTGTTCTTAATATTGTACTCTGTCTGGATCTTTTTTCTCCTTTCAGTTTCGTCAATTGCCCTTTTCATTGAAGATGTGACTTTATCTGCATACATTATTACAGTGCCGGATACATTTCTTGCGACTCGCCCCATAATCTGTATCAAAGAAGTTGTAGACCTAAGGTATCCTTCCTTGTCCGCATCTAGAATTGCAATCAGAGAAACTTCGGGGAGATCAAGACCTTCTCTTAGTAGGTTGATACCTACAAGACAATCATAAGCACCAGCTCTAAGTTCGCGTAATAGTTCTACCCTCTGCAAAGTATCAATTTCAGAATGTAGATATCTTGCATTTATTCCCAATTCAATAAGGTAGTCAGTTAAATCTTCTGCCATCCTCTTTGTAAGAGTTAAGACTAGCGTTCTTTCATTATTTTCAATTCTCTTTTTGACTTCAGAAACAAGGTCGTCAATCTGTCCTTCTCTTTTTTTGATAATTACAACTGGATCTATCAATCCTGTTGGTCTCACAATTTGTTCAACAACTTTATCAGATATGCCCAATTCATAATCTGCGGGAGTTGCAGAAACAAATATGACTTGATTCAAAAGAGTTTCAAATTCATTGTATCTTAATGGTCTATTGTCAAGTGCGGAAGGGAGCCTAAATCCATAGTTAACTAGGGTTTCTTTTCTTGACCTATCTCCCTCATACATTCCCCTAATCTGGGGAACTGTAATATGCGATTCATCTATTATCAAAAGAAAATCCTTTGGAAAATAGTTAATTAATGTGTCAGGTTTTTCCCCTGCCTTCCTTCCAGAAAAATAACGAGAATAATTTTCAATTCCCTTGCAATAACCCATTTCCTGCATCATCTCTATGTCATATTTAGTTCTTGTTTCAATTCTATGGGCCTCTATTAACTTACCTTGAGAGTTTAAATCGTCCAAGACGACCTCAAGTTCGTTTTGAATTTCAGTTATGACTTTGCCTATGGTCTCTTGGGGGATAAGGTAGTGGCTCGCAGGATAAATGTAAATATTTTCAATTTCTCCCATATCTGAAAAGTTAATAGGATGAATTTTTCTGATCTTCGTTATTTCATCGCCAAAAAATTCAACTCTTACAATATAATCTGTGAACAAGGGAAAGAGCTCTACTACATCGCCTCTTGCCCTGAATGTTCCACTTTTAAAATCTGAATCGTCTCTCTCATACTGCATCGAAACTAGTTTTTTTAGAAAATCATCCCTATCGATCTGCTCATTTTTCCTTATGAACGTACCCATCTCTTTATATGTCTCGGGAGACCCAAGACCATAGATGCATGAAACACTTGCTACAATTATGCAGTCGCTCCTTGAAAGAAGAGAGGCTGTTGCAGAGTGCCTCATTCTTGTTAATTCTTCATTTATAGAAACATCTTTTTCGATATAGGTATCTGTGTGGGGGAGATATGCTTCAGGTTGATAATAGTCATAATAACTGACAAAATATCCAACAGCGTTCTCTGGGAAAAATGCTTTGAATTCAGAAAAAAGCTGAGATGCTAAAGTCTTATTTGGAGAAATGATGAGTGTGGGTTTATTGCATTTTTCTATCAAATTAGCAATTGTAAATGTTTTTCCTGAACCTGTAACTCCAAGAAGTGTCTGGTATTTGTATCCCTTTTCTATGCCTTGGTTAAGTTCTCTAATGGCCTGGGGTTGGTCACCGTTAGGTTGAAATTCAGAAAAAAGTTTGAAGTCTCCCACATTTAACAAAACTCGAATTATTTTAAATAGTTTATTAGTGTGGGATTTTAGTTTCTATTATCAAAATTAATAAGAAATGATGTCAAGAGAAGTAGTATAGCCCAATGTCGGCTTCGCTGTACTGGCCTGTGAAGGCGTATTTTTCTGTGCCCGTGGCGTTTGCATCCTGGCCGAACGGCTTGTAATAACTACAGAGGAAAAGAAAAAATATAAGTTAGGATTTGGAGAATTTGAACATATTTATTTAAACTTATAGGGATGATAAACCACATGACTCTCTTAGTCATATCAACAGTGCCAAATGAAAACGTGGCTTACAATCTATCAAAAATCCTCTTAGAGAATAGAGTTGCTGCCTGTGTTAATATAATAAAAGATGTAAATAGTCTCTATTGGTGGAAGGAAACAATAGAAAACTCTATTGAAATAATTCTATTAATTAAGACAACTGATGAAAAATATCAGGAAGTGGAAGACCTCATTAAGACGAATCATCCTTATGAAATTCCAGAGATAATAGCTTTTGATATAAAAAAAGGATTCGACAAATATCTAAAATGGGTAGAAGATGAAACTAGGTCTCTTCCTTAACTTCAAATACTTTTGAGCAGTCAAAATCAGAATATTTATGACATGAAAAAATCTTGTCACCGTAGTATATAGTTTCAAAATCAAATAGGTCAGGTGATCTATAGAATTTATCGTATACTACTAAGAGATCCTCTTCATCGAGTTTAATCTCTTTATCATCTTTAGTTTTAACGTAGAAATAATTATAGCCTTCATCAAATCCAATTCTCTTTATTTCTTCATATTTGATGGGTGCTATTTCTGGTATAGCTTTTATCAGTTTTTCATAGAACGGCCCACCGTTTTTTATGTCCAAGAGAACCATCTTGCAAATCTTTACTTTTTCATAATAACTGTCTTCATTGTCTTCAGAAATCAATAGGGGCTGTTTTCTTTCCTTTTCTAATTCTTTTATTGCAGCTAATTCCTCAACATGAAGAATATTTTTGTATATTCCAAAAACTACCCCTTTCTGTCGGAGTGTTTCCAATCTTTTTAGGAAAGAGTCAAGATCCCATATCAGTTCTACATCCATGCAGTTTTGATTAAGTATAAGTTATTTAAATGCCTTTTCAAATTTATCTTCATGGAACTTAATGAGCTTGTTAGCTATATGGACGATTATCTTAGAGTTAATGAGATAGATGATGTATCTGCAAACGGATTACAAATAGAAGGAAAAAAAGAAGTCAAAATAATATGCCTAGGCGTAGATAGTTCTCTGGAAATTTTCAAAGAGGCTTCGAAAAGAAAGGCCGATCTCTTGATAGTCCACCACGGGCTGATCTGGGGTGGATTAAAATGTATAAGAGGGCTTGTGAAAGAAAGAATTTCTTATCTTTTGGAAAACGGTATTTCCCTATATGCCGCACATCTACCCCTTGATATGCATCCAGAAGTCGGGAATAACATAGAGCTAATAAAAATATTAAATCTTTGTGATCCCGAGCCATTTGGAGCCTACCATGGATTAAAGATAGGATTCAAAGGTCGTTATGAAAAAATGAAAACTATAAAAGATATATCTAAAACCCTAGAAAAAACTCTTCCTGCTAAAATTGAATCTTTTCAATTCGGACCAGATAAGATTAGATCTGTTGGAATAGTAAGCGGGGGCGGAGGCTCTGCCTTTGAAGATTGTATCAAAGAAAACTTGGATCTATTTATTACTGGTGAGCCATCCCACACCATTTACCATATTGCAAAAGAGGCCGGTATAAATTTAATATTTGCAGGACACTATGCTACAGAAAAACTTGGTGTAATGGCTCTAGGAAAAAAAGTTGAAGAGAAATATGGTATAAAAACAGAGTTTATAGATATACCAACAGGCCTCTAGCAAACTATATCTGAAAGCCTATCATTATTTATTGCATTTTTAATCTCTAAGGCTATTCTTCTTCCTGTTGACATAGGCTTTCCGTATTTGATATAAGTATAAGGCGAATATGGTTCGAAAAGATTTGTGCCCGCTACAATTCTAGCTGAAATTTCAAATATGAATATGTCTTCCTCTGGAGTAATTACACCTTCAAGACAGAATGGTCCAAACAATCCTTGTTTAGAAATTAACTTTTTTGACTTTTCAATTACTCTTTCACCCATGTCAAATATTTCCGGTAGCAATGACTCTCTGACAGTGATTGGAATATTCCCAACTACGACATAACTTGGATCAATCTTCTTTAGTGCAAATTGATCTCTTGCAGAGATCCTTCCGATAGAGTCTACATTACTCTCATATCTTTTATCGAAGCTCATTATTTCTAGTTCATTATTTAACGGACTGTAAAAATAATGGAAATATGCAGGTACTCCAATGATATACTCTTGAATTACATATTGCTCGTTAATATGGTCAGAAATCTTTTCATGAAAATCCTTTGTATCTTTGGCAAGAAAATATCCCTTCCCCCCTTGTGCACCATAAAACTTTACAATTACTGGCCTATCAATATCTTCTGGGGTATCAAATATTCTTGGAATTTTTATATTTGCATCAGTTAACCATTGCCTTTCAAGTTCTCGTGAAGACTCCCATTCTAGCACGTCTTTATTGCCAAAGTACATTACCTTCAAGTCTTTGAAGTCTTCTATCTTCATATAAGCAATAAAAGAACCATGAGGTATCAGGATGGTATTCCTTTTTATTAATTCATCTTGCAATGAAAAAAGCTCTTTGAAATGATCAACAAGTAGAATCTCATCGGCTACACCAAAACTTCTGTAAACTTTTTCTGCTCCTTTTTTTGCTATACATAAGGTCTTAAATCCCTCATCTTTTGCACCCTTTAATATTTGAAGGGCGGAATGACTTCCAAGTGTCGCAATAGTATAATCATTTACAGCCATTGAGTATTAACTTAAGTTATAATACTTAAAACTTTCTGTAGTTGAAAAGAGAAAATTATTTAAATTAACATTCCGAACGTGCCAAAGTGATGGAAAGAAGAGCACTAATTAGCGTTACAAATAAAAATGGCCTCGAAACGTTTGCAAAAACTTTATCTGAACTTGGCTTTGAAATTGTGTCAACTGGGGGCACATTAAAATTTCTTTTGGAAAAAGGTATAGATGCAACTCCAATTGAAAAAATTACAGGATTTAAAGAAATGATTGGAGGTAGGGTAAAAACTCTTCATCCAAATATCCATGGTGGAATTCTTTATATCCGAGATGACAAAGGGCATGAAAATGAAATAATCTCAGAAGGAATAAAACCAATAGATGTTGTTTTATGTAACTTGTATCCTTTCAAAGAAACTGTGGCAAAGAATCCTTCTCTTGAAGATGCAATTGAAAACATTGACATCGGCGGAGTTACTCTTCTAAGGGCGGCTGCTAAGAATTTCAAATATGTAACAGTTATTGTGGATCCATCAGACTATGGTGTCATCACTAAAGAGTTGTTAGAAAAAGGGAATACATCTTATGAAACACGGAAGAAATTATGTGTCAAGGCTTTTTCTCATACCGCTGATTACGATAGTGCAATTGATTCTTATCTTTCAGAAGTATTAACTGAAAATAAGAAGTTAAGAGTTTCATATGATTCTGGTAAGGATCTAAGATATGGAGAGAATTGGCATCAAAAAGCACGTTTCTTCAAGAAAGATACTGTTGAGCCGTCGGCATCAAACATGAAACAGCTTCATGGCAAAGCTCTTTCTTATAATAATTATCTTGATATTGAAGCTGCGCTAAATGTTGCAAAGGAACTTTCCCATTATAATGCAGCAGTCGTTGTAAAACATCTAAATCCTTGCGGCATAGCCACAGGAAAGACTCTACTTGACGCATTGAAAAATGCATGGGATGGGGATAGAGTGTCAGCATATGGCAGCATAATAGCTTTGACGAAAAAAGTAGATTTAGAAACAGCTTCTTTTCTCAAAGGTAAATTTGTTGAAGTAATTGTTGCTCCTTCTTTCGATGCAGATGCATTAGAATTTTTGAAGAACAAGAGCAAAGATTTGAGAATCCTTGAAACTGGAAAACTGTTAATTTCTGAAGATAAAGTTTACAAATTCTTAATTGGTGGGGTTATTGAGCAGGACCGCCCAAAAGGCCTTTATGAAAAATGGGAATGCGTTACAAATGAAAAATTTCCCGATAATAAAAAGGATTTAGGCCTTTTTACAATTATAGCAACTAAATATACAAAGTCAAACTCAATTGTTTTAGGAATGGAATACGAAAAAGGCCAGTTTAAGGTATTAGGAAGTGGAGTTGGACAGCCAAATAGAGTTGACTCGCTTAAAAAACTTGCAATACCAAAAATTTATGAGAATCTTGAAAATATGTGGAATGAAGAAAAGCCAAATATTGAGAAAGAGGTCTTTTTCAAAGAAAAGATATCGGAGTGTGTTCTAGTTTCTGATGCCTTCTTCCCGTTCGATGATACTGTTAGAGTTGCGGCCGAGCATAATATAAAATTCATTATCCAGTCTGGTGGGTCAATAAGAGACAAAGAAGTAATAGAAACTTCAAATCAATTTGGAATCTCTATGATCTTTACTGGCATGAGGTACTTCAATCACTAATTACCATATTTTAGGAATTAATCTATACTTGACTTCTTTAGTATACTCAAGGTATCCATCTAGCTCTTTTTGTAATGTTTTGTCTTCTAGATAAGTCCGTATAACAACTGGAATTACGATTAATAAATTGATTGCTAATCCCCAAAAAGATCCCAATACGAGAGGGAATGCAAGAGTATAAATAATCCCTCCTATATATCCAGGGTGTCTAACATAAGAATACGGTCCATCTTTACAAACTGTATGTCCTCTGTCTTTCTGGATTCTAACTACAGAAGAAAAAAATTTGTTTGTACTTTTAGCCCAAAGAACAATTATCTGCCCAATTATGTAAAGTATAATCCCAATTATTACAAAGTATAAAGGAAGTATCGGGTACCAATTATACCGACCAACATCCAGGGCGGATAGTATAAGAACAAAGAAAAATATGGGAGTTGTCAATATATAATAAATTTTATCCCAGCTTTTCATTCCTTCTCCAGGTTTTAATCTTTCTTTAATTAGACCAGTTTTATCTGATAAAGAATGGTATGTCAACAAAACAAAGAAAAGATTTAATCCATTGAATATCCAGCCTTGCCAATAATTTATTCGGCCAGCAGATAAAAATGTAAGTGCTGCGATAAATACAAAAATAAAAATAGATTTGATTACTAATTTTAACTCGATTTTATTTTCTGCCACGAACATATTAATAAGTTCAAATATTAAAAACTATTGCAATATACTTAGTCTATAATAATTCTTTATTTCCATATTATAGTAAATTAATCCAAAGGTATAGAATCTCTAATTTAAGGATAAATATATTTAAATATCAGATATAATAAAGTCAAATATGAGTAGCCCAAGTGATGCTTCTTCTGGATTTTCAAGAGAAGGAAAAGTTAAGAGAGTTTATGATGTTTCTGATAAGGAAATTGAATTTGAATTTACTGACAGGATATCTGTTTTTGATAAAATAATTCCGTCTAGAATCCCTTTCAAAGGAGAAACACTTTGTAGAGAAGGGGCTTTCTGGCTTAAAGAAGCAGAGAAGCTAGGATTCCTAACTCACTTCATAAAAATAACAGATAAAAACAAAATGCTGGTCAAGAGGGTCAATATAATTCACGATTTTAACAAAATTAATCACAATACAAATAACTACCTTATCCCTTTAGAATTTATTTGCAGGCACTACGTTGCAGGTTCCCTACATGATAGGATAAATAAGGGTAAGATAGATCCAAAAGAACTTGGATTTAATAAAAAAACAGTTGAATATGGAGAAGAGCTACCTGAGCCCTTTATTGAAACATCAACAAAGCTTGAGCCTGTCGATAGGCCATTGGAAAAGAAGGAAGCTTTGAGCATATCTAAACTTACAGAAGAAGAATACAAGAACATACTTGAAACAATAATCAAAATGGATTCAAGAATTTCAAAGATAGTACAAAAGGGTGGCTTGATTCATGTTGATGGAAAAAAGGAGTTCGGAATGAATGAAGACAGAACTCTAATGTTTATTGATGTATTTGGAACTGCAGACGAAGATAGATTCTGGGATAAAAAACTTTACGAAGAAGGGCAGATGGTAGAACTTTCAAAGGAATTTGTAAGGCAGTATTATATTAAGACAGGATACAAAAAATCTTTATACGACGCAAGGGATGAAGGTCGACCAGAACCAGATATACCTGCATTACCTGAAAATATGGTGAAGGATGTATCCAATCTTTACATAAATATGTATGAAAGAATTACTGGAGAAAAATTTAGGTGATTTATTTGAAGGTAGAAATAAAAGTTGGATTAAAAGAAGGAATAACAGACCCTGAGGGCCTTAATATCAAAAAATCCCTGAAATTACTAAGTTTTGATAATGTCGAAAATGTTGAAGTAAAAAGAAGCTACGTCATAGAAATAAGTGGAAAGGATGAAAAGAAGATCAGAGAAGACGTTGACATGATGTGCAAAAAACTCCTGATTAATCCTGTAATCCACGATTATGAAGTGGAAATGATAAAATGAGTGGCAAACAAAATGTTTTTGAAATTAATCTTGACTTGCCTGACGAAAAACTTCTAGAGTTAAGTAGGAAGATTGGAATAGGACTTTCTCTGGATGAAATGAAGTCAGTCAAAAATTACTTTAGAGAGCAAGGTAGAAATCCAACAGATATTGAAATACAAGCGATAGGCCAGGCGTGGTCAGAACATTGTTGTTACAAATCATCAAAAAGTTTGTTGAAAAAATTTATTTTTAATATTGAGGCTCCACAGAATATTTTTGTCATAAAGGAAGATGCTGGAGTAGTAGAGTTTGATAAAGATTATGCTTATGTTTTGGCTCTAGAAAGTCACAACCACCCATCGGCCGTTGAGCCATATGGAGGGGCGGCTACGGGAATTGGTGGAATTCTTAGAGATGTTGTGTGTATGGGAGCACAACCTATTGCTCTGATAGACCCCATATTTTTTGGTCCACTTGATTTGCCTTACGACCAACTACCAAAGGGAGTAAAACATCCTGAATTTATATTTAGGGGCGTAGTTGCTGGAATTAGGGACTATGGGAACAGAGTAGGAATCCCAACTGTATCTGGGTCTGTTTACTTCCACCCAGGATATACAGGCAACTGCCTTGTAAATGTCGGATGTGTTGGGATAATAAAGAAAGATGATATTATTCACAGCAGAGTCAAGGAGCTTGGAGATATTTTCGTTATGGTCGGTGGGAAGACCGGTAGAGACGGCATTCATGGTGTAAACTTCGCATCCGCAGAGCTTGATGAAGAGTCAGAAACCTCTTCACGTTCTGCAGTTCAAGTGGGAGACCCCATAACAAAAGAACCATTAATCCATGCTTGCCTTGAAGCTAATACGAAAAAACTTCTGAACGGTATGAAAGATTTAGGTGGCGGGGGCCTATCGTGCGTAGTAGGAGAAATGGCCCACGCAGGTGGCTTTGGAGCTAAGGTGAATTTAGAAAAGGTATTGTTAAAAGAAAAAGGGATGAAACCATGGGAAATATGGGTATCCGAATCACAAGAAAGGATGATGCTTGCTGTTTCAAAAGAAAATCTGAAGAAAGTTCTTGATATTTTTGACAAATGGGATGTTGATGCTGCCATTATTGGTGAAACAATTACTGAAAGGAGGGTCTTGGTATACTACGAAGGAGAGAAGATATTTGATATGGATTCAGAATTTTTAACTGGTGGCCCGTTATATGCAAGAGATGTCAAAATAGTCAAAAGAGATCAGAAAGATATTCAAACTGAAGCTCCTAAAGATACAAACGAAATATTAATCAAGATGCTTTCAGATCCAAATATAGCATCAAAGGATTGGGTTATTCTTCAATATGATCACACTGTCAGAGGATCAACTTCACTTACTCCATTATATGGAGATGTTGTTAATTTTTCACCGCAAGACTCTGCTATTATAAAGCCAGTAGAAGAGCTTAACAAGGGATTGGTAGTTTCAACAGCAGTAAACCCATTCTTATTGGAATATGATCCTTACTGGGGTGCAGCTTCAGCTATTGATGAGATTTATAGGAATATAGTTGCAGTTGGCGGTAAACCTCACTCCTTGGCAGATTGTCTTAACTTTGGGAATCCAGAGAAACCCGAGAGATTTGGAGACTTCTATCAAGCTGTAATGGGATTAAATTTTGCCACAAAAGATCTTCAAATATCATTTTCATCGGGCAATGTAAGCCTTTACAATGAAAGCATGGTTGGAAGCTGCCCTCCAACACCAACTATCGTTGGTATTGGAATAATTGACGATATAGATATGAAGGTCAGTTCCAACTTCAAGAAAGAAGAAAATTCAATATATCTTATTGGTAATACTGAAAGGGAATTTGGTGGATCATTGTATTACAGAATTTTAGGAATCGATGGAGGAATTGCTCCTAAAATGAATCCAGAGAACTTGGTAAAATTTTCAAAGGTTCTGCTTGATTCAATGCAAAAAGGCATTGTGGAAAGCTGCCATGACTTAAGCGAAGGAGGTCTGGCCGTCGCTATCGCTGAAATGGCGTTTGGCAGTGATTACGGCGCAGAAATTGAATTACCAGTTATAAAAGGTATGAGGGCAGATGAATTTATCTTTTCAGAGTCAAATACTAGATGGGTAGTTGAGGTTAGAGATAATAAAGAGTTTGAATCTCTTTTCAACAAAAATAAAGTACCTTTCATAAAAATTGGAAAAGTGTCAGGAAGAAAACTAAGAATAAAACAGAATGGAAATACGATAATAGATGCTCCTGTTGAGAAATTAAGAGATAAATGGAAAAATGCAATATGGGGGCATATGGGGTGATTCAATGGACAGGTCTGAAATTAAAGTTTGTGTTTTAAGAATAGAGGGAACAAACAATGAAGATGAGATGTACTACGCTTTCAAGAGATTAGGCGCCTCTCCTGAACTTGTTCATTTGAAAGATCTAAAAGATATATTTGATTATAATTGCCTTATGATCCCTGGAGGATTTTCTGCTGGAGATTATGTAAGAGCAGGGGCGATATTTGCCTCAAGGATAAGAGCAAGAATGGCAAATGACTTGCATAAATTCATAGACGAAGGTTGGCCCGTAGGTGGCATTTGTAATGGATTTCAGGTTTTAGTTGAGCTTGGAGTCCTACCTGGATTTAAAAGAATGGATTATCCAGATGCTTGTCTATTTTTGAATAATTCTGCAAGATTTGAATGCAGACCAACATTACTAAAACATGAAAACAAAGGCAAATGCGTCTTCACAAGAAATATACCTAAAGGAGAAGTAATGCTTGTACCATCGGCTCACGGAGAAGGGAAGTTACTGTTCCCAAGAGAAAAGGAAAGAGAATACTTTGATAGATTATTTGAAAATGATCAAGTCGTATTTAGATATGTTGATAAAAAAGGAGAATATGCAGGATATCCTTGGAATCCAAATGGTTCGGCACACAATATAGCTGGTATTTGTAATGAGGCCGGAAATGTATTCGGGATGATGCCACATCCAGAAAGAGCCTATTTCGATAAAAATAAGAATGGAATTTCTGGTATGAAACTCTTTGAATCAGTTTTAAAATATATAGAGGAAAAATAAAAATGTGCGGCATATTAGGTACTTCATCAAATAATTCTGCATATGAGTGCTATAGAGGGCTTTTAGCTATTCAGCACAGGGGACAAGATTCTGCGGGCATACTATCGTTTGACGGGATAGTTCACCAGAAAAAAGAAAAAGGTCTTGTGTTGAATATTTTCAATAAGGAAGAGTTATCAAAGCTTGAAGGTTCTAAAGCAATAGGGCATGTAAGGTATCCAACAGCTGGAACGAACACCCTTTGTGAAGCTCAGCCTTTCTTTTTGAGTTATCCTTATGGAATCGGTCTTGCACATAACGGTAATATTACGAATTATCAGGATTTAAAATTGGAACTTGAAGAAAAGCATAGATGTATTCATTCAAAGTCAGATACTGAGGTCATGATAAATATTCTTTCTGAAGAGTTAATGAAAAACGATACTTTTGAGGCAATCAAAGGAACTATGGAAAGAATTGATGGAAGCTATTCTGCAGTGATGATGCTACCAAAAAAACTCATAGCGTTCAGAGATCCCTATGGAAACAGACCATTGGTATTCGGAGAAAAAACAAATTTAGATGAAACTGCTTTTTCTTTTTCTTCTGAAAGTGTTGGTCTTGACGTAAATGGTTATTCTCTTGTTAGGGATTTACTGCCTGGTGAAGCCATAGTTGTTGAAGAGAATAATGCTGAAAAGAGATTATTATGCCCAAAAGGTAGGGCTCACTGTATGTTTGAATGGGTTTATTTTTCAAGACCAGATTCTGTTATAGAGGGCAAAAGTGTCTACGAAGCTAGAATGGAACTTGGGAAAAACATAGAATTTGAAGGAGAAGGCGATGTAGTCATACCTGTACCTGACACTGCGAGAACAGCAGCTTTAGGATTTTCTGAGAAGTATGGGATTAAGCAAAGGGAAGGTTTAATAAAAAATAGATACATTGGGAGAACTTTCATCATGCCAACCCAAGTTTCAAGAGATGTGGCAGTTAGGGATAAACTTAATGTCATAAAAGGAGAAATCCGGGGAAAAAGAGTAATCCTTGTTGATGATAGCATAGTTAGAGGAACAACTAGCAAAAGAATAGTTACAATGCTAAAGGACAATGGCGCTAAAGAAGTTCATATGATTTCTACTTGTCCTCCAATAAAACATCCATGTTATTATGGAATAGACATGCCTACTGAAAAAGAGTTAATTGCAGCAAGAAACACAGATCATGTTGCAGAAATGATTGGTGCAGACTCAGTTACATACCAGACAATCAAAGGCCTTGTAAAGGCAATTGGACTTAAAAAGGATGAATTATGCCTTGCGTGCCTTAATGGGGATTATCCAACACATATACCTGAAGAAACAAGGAGTTCCCTCACAAAAACAAGAGAATGTGAGAGAACTGGAGATATGTAGGGATAGTGATATTTTGGGCGAAGTATGGGCTGTTGTTGGTGGGGGAGCAAGAGAGTGGGCTTTAGCTGAATCAATTACTAGATCTAAAAATGTATCAGAAGTCCATGTACTCCCTGGAAATCTTGGTGGAGCATTTGAAAAAAAATGCGTCTGGCCGATTGGAAACGATAGAGTCAAAATTAAAAATTTTGATGACGTAAAACATTTTTTTATCGATTACAAACAAGAACTCCAAGAAAATAATGGTAGAGTAAAGAGGCTAGATGATCTTGATGACATTGTTTCTTATCTATCTGAAAATAATATTGATATGGTAATTGGAGGCCAAGAAAAATACCTATCGCTTGGGTTGAAAGAAAGTTGCGAAAAAAAAGGAATACCTTGTTGGGGGCCAACATCAAAAGCTATGATAGTAGAAGCTGATAAATGCAATACCAATGACCTTATGAAAAAATGGGATATCCCGTGCCCCCCGTTTAAAAATTTCTATAATCCAGAATCCGCAAAAGCTTTTTTAAAGGAAAATTTCGGTAAAAACGGAAAGAAATACGTTGTGAAGTATCCATATTTACTAGATGGAAAAGGTTCAAGAGTGTGCAATACTCTCGAAGAGGCTTTGAGCGCTATTGATGACTTTATGATATCTGGTGTTATCTGTAAACCTGTGGATAAATTGACCATAGAGGAAAGGCTCTATGGCGAAGAGGTAATGGTTTTCTATGCAGTTCATGAAGGTTATGTGAAATATCTTGGGAGTGCAAAAGATTTTCCGGAAAGATTTGATCCAGAAGATACTTTTTTGATTGAGAGATTTAACAAGAGAATGGGTCACTCAAGTGAAATGGTAAACTACATAACGGGTGGGATGGGTGTTGTCGCCCCACATCCGCTTTTGAAGGACAGAGAAGATTTAGTTAAGAAAATTGAGGATACCGTAGTTGTCCCTTTTTTAACAAATCTCTTAGAAGAGGAAAAAATAGCTTTCAATGGAATAATCTACTTTGGTCTATGTGCTTTAAAGGAAGATAATACCTACAACTTTTATGTATTTGAAATAAACGGAAGAGATGGATCACCTGAGGCAGAGGGTAGGTGGCCGATAATAGAGACTTCTCTTTATGATATCGCAAAAAAGAGTTATGAAGGAAAACTTGAAGACCTAAATGTTAAGTTTAAAGACAATGTTTGTGTTGGGGTATTTACAGTAAGTGGAAGCTTTCCTTGGTTTAAGGGGTGTGGATTTGAAGCTTCTCAAATGCCTCCAGGGTATCCCGGGAAACATCTTACAGGCCAAGTGATTGATTATTCTAACGACATCCCCCACAATTCATTCCATAGGCATGCTGGTACATTTATTACCCAAACAGGTAATGTTGCTGTTGGTGGAGGACGTGTTATACTTGGTGGTGGATTGTCTAGTACATATAGCGATGCAAGTAAAATAGCATATGAAGTCATATCAGATACATATATTAGATTTGTTGGTAAAAGTTTCAGGAAAAAAATTGGAGAAGGTATCGATTAGTCATTATTATACTATTCTAATATCCTTGCCAACTCATTTTTAGTTTAATTTAATAAAAGTATGTAAATGTTTCATTTTATTCCAGAAATTAATATTTTTTTCATTTATTTAGATAATCAACCTTATAAACTAAAAATACATTTTAGCTTTAGGGCCATTAATGGCCAAACAAAAGGAGTAATTAAAATGTATGGTGAAAATAGAGGGGGATATGATAGGCCTCCTCGTGAAATGCACAAGGCAACATGTGCAAGTTGTGGACAGGAAACTGAAGTTCCATTCAAGCCAGATGGCACAAGACCTGTTTACTGCAAGGAATGTTACCAAAAGAAAAACCCAAGAAGGTATTAAGAGTATTTTTTAGTAAAAGGTTATTTTCTGAAGAGTATAGGAAAGTCCTTTTATTTTTTATATTTAAATTCTCTTTAATCGTTTATTTAGAATACTATTTTTATACAAAAATCTTTTTAATCTATTCGCCTTTCTTGATACATGATTCTAATTATAGCTGGCTCAAAAAGTGACGAACAGATTGTTAATAAAGTAAAGAAAGTTTTTGATGAAAATAATGTTGAATACGAAATTCAATATGCCTCTGCTCATAGGGAGCCTGAAAAAGTGGCACAGCTTTCTAAAAAGGATTATGATGTTTTCATTGCAATAGCAGGACTAGCTGCCGCACTTCCCGGTGTAGTTGCATCTCATACAAATAAACCAGTTATAGGTGTGCCTGTTTCGTCAAAATTAGGCGGTCTTGACGCACTGCTCTCGATTGTACAAATGCCTAAAGGTGTTCCGGTAGCATGTGTAGGCATTGATAATGGAGAAAATGCAGCATACCTCGCAATGAGGATAATAGGGGTGAAGTAATTGACAACTCCAAAAGACTACAAATCATCCGGCGTGGATATAAAAGTTGAAGAAAAATCAATCAGTGCTCTAGTTTCCGTTATTAAAGAGACTCTTCAATTTAGAAAAGGCAAGATCGGTGCAGCAATTGGAGACATAGGTAGTTTTTCAGGATTTATAGAATTTGGAGATTATGCCTTGTCGCTGGCTACAGATGGTGTTGGATCAAAAGTCCTTGTTGCACAAAAATTAAAAAAATATGATACTGTAGGAATTGATGTAATTGCGATGAATGTCAATGATGTCATATGTAATGGTGCAGCCCCCATCGCTTTTGTAGACTATATCGCTTTAGAAAAAACTTCAGAGTATATACTTGGGGAGATAGCAAAAGGACTATTGGAGGGTGCAAAACAATCTGATATGCCTATAGTTGGCGGGGAGACTGCAACTCTTCCAGATATAATAAAGGGAGATGGGGAAGGATTTGACCTAGCTGGAACCTGCCTCGGTGTAGTTAAAAAAGATAAAATAATTTCTGGAAAAGAGATTGTTCCAGGAGATGTAGTGATCGGCATTGCCTCTTCAGGAGTTCATTCAAATGGACTAACACTTGCAAGAAAAGCCTTGGGCGAAGAAGACTATCCCGAACTTTTGATCCCCACTAGGATCTATGTAAAACAGATACTTGATTTAATTGACAATGTCAAAGTGAAAGGAATGGCACACATCACAGGTGGCGGTCTTCTAAATCTTAAAAGACTGAAAAAAGGCACGGGATTTGAGCTTGAACTTCCAGAGCCCCCAGTGATCTTTAAAAAAATTATGAATACGGGTGTAGAAATTGAGGAGATGTACAGGACCTTCAATATGGGGACTGGATTTATGGTAATTGTTTCAAAAAAAGAAAAAGATAAAGCACTTGAATTATTGAATAAGTATTATCCTTCCTGCGTAATAGGAAAGATCATAGGAGAGGACATAATAAAGGCTCATATCAAGGGCTTAGATAAATCTTTTACTTTATAATTAATTCGCAAAAGTTGCAATGATAAACCAAAAGATATAAAAACAGTTGCCTCATTTTATCAACAGTTTAGGGTAATCTAAAATTATCAGATGATTATATCTGTAGAGTGGTATTATGGCAAAATCCCAGTCGAAGAAAAAAAAGGAAGATAGCAGTTGCCCCAAAATTGGCGTTTATGTCTGTCACTGCGGTACTAATATTGCAGGGAGCGTCAATATTGAGGAAGTTGTTAATTTTTCTAAAACAATAGAAAATGTGTCTGTTGTAAGAGAGCATATGTACCTCTGCTCTGAACAGGGACAGAACACTATAAAGGACGATATAAAAAAAGAAGGCATAAACAGGGTTGTTGCTGCATGCTGCTCGCCTAGAACTCATGAAGAAATATTCAGGAAGACGTTAAATTCGGCAAATTTGAATAAATACCTCTATGAGCAAGTTAATATTAGAGACCAGTGCTCATGGCCTCATTTTAAAGATAAAGAAAATGCGACTAAAAAAGCAAAGGAGTTAGTTAAAAGTGGAGTATATAGGGCATCTGAATTAGAGCCCTTGGAGGATAGAAAACTCTCTGTATTAAAATCTGCACTGGTGATAGGTGGAGGCATATCTGGGATAAATGCCGCCCTAGATCTAGCCCGTGGCGGATACAAGGTATATATTGTAGAGAGGGATCCAAGCATTGGTGGGAAGATGGCCCAACTAGATAAGACCTTTCCTACAAATGATTGCTCCGCATGTATTCTTGCTCCAATGATGGTAGAAGTCTCAAACACTCCAAATATTGAACTTCTTACCTACTCAGAGATTGAAGATGTTTCTGGACATATCGGAAAATACCATGTTGTTGTTAGGAAAAAACAAACATCGGTAGACTGGGAAAAGTGTAATGGCTGCGGTGATTGCAGCATAGTATGTCCTGTTAAAGTTGACAATGAATTTAACTGTAATATGGACAAGAGAAAGGCCATCTATATACAATTTCAACAAGCCATACCAATGAAAGCAGTTATCGATAAAACAAAATGTATCAAGTGTAAGTTGTGCGAGAAGAGATGTCAAGTTGGTGCAATAGATATCTCAAAAAATGATGATGAGTTCGTTGAATTTGATGTTGGAAGTATTATTGTTACAACTGGTTATGACCTATTTAATCCTAATAAAAAAGCTGAATATGATTATGACCATCCGAACGTTATAACATCTCTAGAACTAGAGAGAATGATGTGTGCTTCTGGACCAACAAAAGGTGAGATATTAAGACCATCGGATGGTAGAAAACCACATACAATTTCTTTTATCCAATGCGTCGGCTCAAGAGACGAAAAGACAAATGATTATTGCTCTAGAATCTGCTGCACATACTCAATTAAACATGCTAGACTCCTAAAGGAAAAGTATCCAGACATAGATATGTTCATTCACTATATCGACCTAAGATGTTTTGGGAAGGGTTATGAAGAGTATTATAGGATGGCTAGAGAAAAGGGAGTTAAGTTCATTAGAGGTAGAATAAGTCAAGTTGATTCAATTGGAGACAGATTAGAAGTTTCAGGTGATGACGACACCCTCGGAGAACAGATAAGTGTTATTGCTGACCTTGTTGTTTTAGCAGTTGCAATGGAATCACCAAAAGGGACAAAGGATCTTTCAAACTTATTGAACATAAGTACCGATAAAACTGGATTTTTCAAAGAAATTCATCCAAAACTAAAACCTGTTAGTACAGACAGTGATGGTATATTTATAGCTGGAGCATGCCAGGGGCCTAAAGAAATTCCTGATGCGGTAAGTCAAGGAAAAGCGGCGGCTTCTGCAGCTTCTTCACTTATGTCTAAGGGTGAAATTGAAATTGAGCCCCTTTTTGCTCAAATAATCGAAGACTTGTGTGCAAGATGCAGAACATGCGAATCCCTTTGTACGTACAAGGCAATTAGGTATACTGAAGATGATAAAATGGAAGTGGATATAGCTCTGTGCAAAGGATGCGGTGTTTGTAGTGCAGCATGTCCTTCAGGAGCTATTAAAGCAAATCACTTTACAACTAAGCAGGTCAGAATGCAGATTTTGGCTCTTACGGAGGGTATTAAATGAAAATTGTCCTTAATAACACTAACAAGGACCTCGTAAATAAGGTCATTGAGTACGGAGGCAAAAGAGTATATGAATGCTTTCAATGCGGAATGTGCGCTTCGGGATGCCCTGTTGCAAGTGATACCGACCATAAAATTAAAAGAACTATGCATCAGGTTCTTTTAGGCCTTGACGAGCAAATACTAGACAAAAAAGCAATATGGCTGTGCACTACTTGCTTCATGTGCCTGGAAAGATGCCCTCAAAATGCTGGGCCAACAGATGTTGTTTTTGCACTTAGAAGAATTTCTGCAGAAAAAGGGAGTATCCCAGAAGCCCAAATTGAAGTTGCTAATAATATTTATCATCTTGGACATGCAGTTACTGTTCAAAAAGGTATAACTCTAAGGGATAAAGTTCAAGCGCCACCTCTTAAGACAGCAGGTTCCGACAAGAAGCATATACTTGAAATCCAAAAGATAGTTGATTCGACTCACGCGGGGAAATTACTAAAAATAAAGAAGGATTGGAAACCAAAGGGAGATGATGTTATTGCCTGCGACTGATTATGCGTTATACACCGGCTGTATTATTCCCTTAAGATATCCAGATATTGAAAATTCAATAAGAGAAACAATGCCGCTTCTGGGAGTTAATGTTTATGACATGGTTGGTGCAGGTTGTTGCCCTCCAGGTGGGGCATTCTGGTCAGTAGAAGAAATTTCAGGGCTTGTACAGAGTGCTAGGAATATATCCATAGCTGAATCTATGAACAAAGATTTAATGGCTGTTTGCAATGGATGTTTTTGTTACCTGAAGAACAGTAATCTACTCTTGAAAAATGATCAGGAAAAGAGAGAAAGTGTAAATAATATCCTAAATAAAGTAGGAAGAAAATATCAAGGCACAGTTTCGGTATACCATTTGGTAGAAGTACTGTACGACCATATTGGTACTGAAAAAATAAAAAAGGCTACAAAGATAAAGTTAGATGGTGCCAAGGCTGCTGTGCATTATGGTTGCCACCTATTGAGACCTTCAGACCATCTAATGGCTGAAAATCCTGAAAAACCGCACAAACTAGATGCTTTGGTTGAAGCTTTAGGAATGGAAAGTGTATACTACCCAAAGAAATTATCTTGTTGTGGCGCAGGTGGAGGTATGAGAGGTAATAATCCCGATGTTACTTTAAAGATTTTAGAAAAAAAGCTTCTGAATATCAAATACTCAGACCCAGACTGTATTGTTACAGCTTGCCCTTTCTGTTTCCTTCAGTTTGATTTAGGGCAAAAAGGCCTAAGAGATAGGGGTGAAGATTTCTGTATACCTGTTTTTTACTATAATCAACTTTTGGGGCTTTCAATGGGACTTCCAAAAGAAAGAATAGCCTCTCTTTCAGAAACTCCAAGGGATGGATTCATAAAAAAATTCTACGGTGTTGACTAATGACTAATTTTGAGCCGAATATTGTTGGTTTTGTTTGCAACTGGTGCACCTACGCAGGTGCTGATCTTGCAGGCACTTCAAGGTATAGCTATCCACCAAATATTAAGATGATAAGACTTATGTGTTCTGGAAGAGTTGATCCTGAATTTATTCTTGAAACATTTGCTAGAGGTGCAGATGGAGTTTTTATTGGAGGGTGCCACATACCTAGGGACTGCCACTACCAGCAAGGAAACTTTAAAGCACTAAAAAGAGTGACGCTATTGAAAAAACTAATTGCGGATATGGGGATAGAACCTGAAAGATTAGAGATATTCTGGATCTCCGCATCAGAGGGGAAGAAATTTTCGGAAGTCATGACGTCTTTCACTGAGAAGATTAGAGAACTAGGGCCAAATCCTATAAGAGTATAAAATGAAAAAAATAATAGTCCTAGGCATTGGAAATCCCTATCTTAAGGATGATAGGATAGGGCCAAAAGTTGTAGAGGATATAGAAAAATTTTTCAGCGACTATGATAATATTATCTTTGAAGTTTTCTATTCTTCGGGTATTGAACTACTGGATTCTATTCTAGATTATAATTGTGCGATATTTGTTGATTCAATTATTTCTGAGAATGTAGGAAAAATTACATATCTTACTTTAGAAGATATTTTATCGATGCCTGAAACATCTTCACCCCACTCAACTAACTTCTCAACTATGGTGAAACTTGGGATGAAGGTCTCTCTAGACAGAATGCCAAATGAAATACTTTTTTGTGCAATAGGAATAAAGGATCCATTCACATTTTCAGACGAGTTCACATCTGATCTTGAAGAGTCTTATCTAAATATCCTAGAAGAGATAAAAAATAAACTAAAAGATTTGACTACATAGCCTTTCTTACGGCATCGTGCATTATCATATCTGCCTGGGGTGCCCCAATAAATGCTACTTTTCCATTTATTACAATTGCTGGTACGCTCATGACCCCCAGTTTTCTTGCTTTTGAATTTCCTTCTGGAGTTGCAATATTAACTATGGCTACATCAACATTGTCATATTGGGATGCAACTCTATAAGCCATTTCAGCCGCCGCCGGGCAATGAGAGCATCCAGACAGAGCAAGAACTTCAATTAGTACTCTTTTCTTTTCACCTGAAAACTTTTCTTTTAGTTCGTTCATCTTCTTCTGTCTTATCTCGTCGATTTCTTCCATTTTAACACTGAATTATATACAAGTACTTTACTTATAAAAATTTATATAAGTGTCTTACAAAACATTTTTATAAATAAACATTCATTAAACAAATGGAGGGATTATATGAAAATACTAGGAGTTTGTGGGTCCCCTAGAGAGGGTAATTCTTTATTTCTATTGAAGAAAGCACTTGAAACATGTAAAGAGCTTGGAGTTGAAACAGAACTTGTACATGTTGGACAAATGAAAGTAGCCCCTTGTAAGGCATGTGGGGGATGTAAGGATACTGGAATTTGCGTTCAGAAAGATGATATGACACCTTTATACGATAAGATAAGAGGTGCTGACGGAATTATACTTGCCTCGCCAGTATACTTAGGCGGAGTGTCTGCACAGATGAAGGCTTTTATGGACAGGACCAGAGCACTTAGGGGAAAATTTGAACTTCGAAACAAGGTTGGAGCTGGAATTTCTGTAGGAGGATTTAGAAACGGAGGACAGGAAACTACCCTACAACAGATCTTCAATTTCTTCTTGATACACAATTCAATTGTTGTTGCAGATGAGGCGACATCGCACTATGGTGGTGTTGGGTTTGGTTATAATATAGGAGACTCTGATAAAGATGAATATGGTATAAAGACATCACAGAATACAGCAAAGAACATGATAAAGGTACTAAAGCTCATTAAAGGGGGAGCTAAAGAGGAAATAAAAAGCTGGTAAGGTTTTTTCATGATAGATCAGGAGGATATAAAGAATATCCTGAGCAGCTATGATCTCGATAACATAACTATAGGTGTATTGGGAGGACATTCTGCCCTTGATATTTCAAGCGGTGTAAAAAAATACGGATTCAATACAGTTGCAGTTTGTCAAAAAGGTAGAGAAAAGACTTATTCAAAGTATTACAAATCTAGGGATGGGCGTGGCTGCATTGATGAAATTGTTGTCCTAGACTCTTTCAAAGATATAACAAATAAAGATGTCCAGAAACAGCTTCGAGAAATGAACACTATTTTCATACACAACAGGTACTTCTGGGTTTACTTCGATTTTGAAAGAATAGAAAAAGAATTTTTTGTTCCAATATACGGAACAAGAGGTCTCGTAAAGCTTGAAGAAAGAGATGTCCCAAAAAATCAGTATTACCTTTTGGAAAAAGCCGGGGTAAGATTCCCAAAGATATTCTCCTCTCCTGATAAAATCGATAGGCTTGTAATAGTAAAAGTTTCAGAAGCAATAAGGGGCTATGAAAGAGCATTTTTCTTTGCATCCTCCCCTAAGGAATACGAACAGAAAAGCAAGGAATTAATAGATAAAGGTATGATAACAAAAGAAGCATTAAGAAAAGCCGTAATTGAAGAGTATATCTTGGGTGCTCAGACAAATTTTAATTTCTTCTACTCAAATACTAAAGAAGAACTGGAACTTATGGGTACTGATACTAGGAGGCAAACTAATCTAGACGGTATTTTAAGACTTCCTGCAAATGAGCAACTTGAAGTTTTAAAATATGTTAAACCTAAAATGATTGAAACAGGCCATATAACTTGCACTACTAAAGAAAGCATCTTGGAAAAAGCCTTTGAAATTGGAGAGAAGTTTGTTAGTGTTACAAAGAAGGAATATCCTCCAGGAATAATAGGACCTTTCGCCCTTCAAGGAGCAGTGGCTTCGTATGAAGGAAAAGAGGAAATAGTCATATTTGATGTTTCTATGAGAATTCCTGGAAGCCCTGGAACAAAGTTTACACCGCACACAGGATACCTCTATGGCAGAGAAATTAGCTATGGCGAAAGGATAGGGATGGAATTGAGAGAGGCTCTAGAAAAAGGGTCTATTTATAGTATCCTGTCCTAGGTCTCTTTTTTAAAACATGTTTTTCTATTATTTTTTCTATTGAATCAATTGAAAATGGTTTGATAAGAACAAATTTTGCACCTGCATCAAATAGGTCTTTCTGTAATTCCGTGTAAGCCGTGCCACCTATAACAACTGCATTTGGATTAAACTTAATTATCTCTTTTGTAGCTTTAATCCCATCCATAACTGGCATTTTTATGTCCATTACGACAACATCTGGTAATTCTTTTTTGTAAGTCTCTACACCTTCTAATCCATTATTTGCAAGTAAAACCTCATGTGCACTAAGACCTTGCTTTAGTATATCCAAAAAATCTTGATTATCATCAACGAGTAGTATTTTTACCATAATATCACTACAACACATTTAACACTGTAAGGCTAGTTGATTTATTGACGCCTTTAAGCTTTCTGATATTTTCTATTATAATATTAAACTCTTTTGGTGAATTACATAATACATATGCCACGACATCCCATTCTCCTGTTGTTTCGTATACCCTTTTTACACCTTCAATTTTCATAATCTGTTTTACAATCTCATCTGTTGATTCTTGGGTATGTGTGTTTAAGAGCACCAATGAAATAAATCCAAAGTTTGTAGAGACCTCAACTGTGAAGTTTTTGATTATGCCTATCTCAATAAGATTCTCAATCCTCCTTCGGATAGATCCTTCAGAAACTGAGAGCAGTTTTGCTATTTCAGTGTTCTTCATCCTAGAGTTTACTTCTAAAATCGACAATATTTGAATATCCAGTTCATCCATAAGCTATAATTTGTATTTGGCTTTAAAAATATTTCGATTATCGTAGTTTATATACTATTTTTAACCGTAAAACTTAAAAGGAGTTTACGATTAATGCCATCGAGGTGATTTGGATGGGAGAATGTCCAGAATGTAGTTGCGTTATTGAAATAGAAAATCCAGAAGTAGGGGATATAGTCGAGTGTTCTGAGTGTGGAATAGAGCTTGAAATCATAAGCCTTGACCCACTAGTGCTAGAAATTGCCCCTGAAGAAGAAGAGGATTGGGGAGAATAAAATGGTCAAAATATTGGACACAACTTTAAGGGAAGGTGAGCAGACTGCAGGCGTTTCTTTTACTATCAATGAAAAGATGGCGCTTGCTAAGATGCTAGATGATTTTGGAGTCGACATGATAGAGGTCGGCCATCCCAACGTTTCTCCAAAGATTGAAGAGTTTATTAGAAAAGTTGTAAAAGAAAATCTCAAAGCTGAAGTTGTAGGACATGTGAGAGCTGTCAAGGGAGACGTAGAAATGGCTGTTGACTGTGAAGTTGACAGAGTTGCAATCTTTCTTGCAACTTCTAATGTTCATCTTAAAGATAAATTGAAGATGACAAAGGAAGTAGCAATAGAGAAAGTAGTAGATTGTGTCCAATATGCAAAAGACCACGGACTTAAAGTCAGATACACACCCGAAGATGCGACAAGAACGGATTTCGATTACCTTATTGAAATCTGTAATGCTGCTATTGATGCGGGGGCTGACAGAATTAGTGTAGCAGATACCGTTGGGGTCATGCAACCCCACATTTTTTATGATCTCGTAAAGACTATTAAGAAAAATCTAAAACCTGTCGGAATTGATGTCCACTGTCATAATGACTTTGGTCTTGCAGTTGCCAATGCTATGGCAGGTGTTAGAGCCGGAGCTGATTGTGTTCACACTACAGTGAATGGTATAGGAGAAAGGACAGGTATAGTGGATTTATCTAACTTTGTAGTAGCTACTCACATTTTAGATAATGAAAACTTAAAATATGATCTTAAGATGCTAAAACAGATCTCTGCATATGTGGAAAAAATAACTGGGATATATGTTTATCCTTTAATGCCTATAATGGGTGACAACGCCTTCACACATAAAAGTGGGGTCCACACAGACGGAGTTCTAAAAAATCCAACTACCTACGAACCTTTCTCACCAGAGGTGGTTGGTAAGGAGAGAAAAATAATTGTAGACAAGTTTGCTGGCAAAAGGGCCGTTATGTCAAAGTTAAGTCAATATGGCATTGAAGCCAGCGATGAAGATTTGCTAAAGATAATTCATGAGATTAAGAAGGTAGGAGACGAAAGAAAGATTGTACATGAAACAGATATTCTAGACATTGCCGAAAAGGTGCTTGGAATTAAAGCCGTAACTATCCCAACTGGAGTTGATGCTGTTTTATTCCTAAGGCTTGAGGCCCACATATACACAACATCAATATCCAGAAAGATAAAGAACATGAAGGGTGTTGAAAAGCTCTACGAAATGTCTGGAGACGAAGATATCTCAATCTATGCATCATTAAAAAATGTTGCAGAACTCAATAACTTGATAGAGGATATAAGAAGTATCCCCGGAGTTCTTGCAACAAGTACCAGAGTAGTTCTAAAGAAATATGGTGAGGTTAATGGGAACAGTTGCTGAAGAGATTTTTTCTAAGAAACTTTCTAGAAATGTTTCGGCCGGAGAAATTGTTTTGGTCGATATAGATGTAACTATGAGTCATGACAATACGACACCGCTTGCAATCAAAGCATTGAGAAATACAGGCAAGCCATTGTATGATAAGAACAGGATTGTTGTTATCTTTGACCATGTCCAGCCACCGGCATCAGTTGAAAGTGCCACATTACAGAAAGAAGTCTTGGAATTCATAAAAAAAGAAGGTATTAAGAACTTCTTTAGAGAAGGGATTTGCCACCAGGTTCTTGTTGAGAAAGGATTTGTCATACCGGGCAGAGTGATTATTGGCGGAGATTCACATACATGTACTTACGGGGCACTTGGAGCCTTTGGAACAGGAGTAGGATCAACAGATATTGGTGTTTCTTACGCTACTGGGAAGAACTGGTTTAGAGTTCCTGAAACATTTTACTTTGATGTTAAAGGGTCATTTGCTAAGGGAGTGTATCCAAAAGATTTGATCTTAAAAATTATAGGGAAAGTTGGCGCTAGGGGTGCTACATACAAGGCATGCGAGTTTGGTGGAGAAACAATTGAGAATATGGCATTAGGAGATAGACTTACCCTCACTAACATGGCAATCGAAATGGGGGGAAAGACAGGATTAATAAAAACAGACAAAGTAACAGAGAACTTTCTAAAGTCAAGAGGATACCCATATACAGAAATTGTTCCAAAAGATCCAGATTATGAGAAAGTCTTTGAATTTGATGTTGATGACCTAACACCTCAGCTAGCTGTTTCACCAAGAGTGGACAATGTTTATCCTGTTGAAAAGTATGCAGGAACAGAAGTTGATGAGGTATTCATAGGAACATGCACTAATGGCAGGATAGAGGATCTTGAAATAGCTGCAAGGATGTTTAAGGGAAAGAAATTAAGCCCACTTCTTAAAACTATTATTGTTCCAGCTTCAAATGAGGTATACTTTGAGGCAATGAATAGAGGATACATAAAAATATTCATGGATGCAGGGGCAATGGTTTGTAATCCTGGGTGCGGACCGTGCATAGGAAGGCATCAAGGTGTAATTGCGCCAGGAGATAGGGCCTTGACAACAATGAACAGGAATTTTATAGGAAGAATGGGCTCAGACAAAGGTGAAATTATTATAGCCTCTCCTGCAACAGCTGCCGCAACTGCACTTACAGGAAAGATCACAGATCCAAGAGAGGTGATGTAGTGGGGAAAATATTCAGATTCGATGATGATGTAAATACTGACGAAATAATACCAGGCAGATACAACGTAACAACAGATCCAAAAGCACTTGCTGAGCACTGCTTTTTCGAGGTAAGACCAGATTTTTCAAAGACTGTAAAGACGGGAGATTTCATAGTTGCAGGCGAAAACTTTGGATGTGGCTCATCAAGAGAGCATGCACCAATTGCAATAAAGGCTTCTGGTGTAAAGGCAGTAATTGCAAAAAGCTTTGCAAGGATATTTTACAGAAACTGTATCAATATAGGCCTTCCAATTATGATTTCAGATGAACTATATGATCTTGTCCAGGATGAAGAAGAGATTGAAGTCAACTTAAAGGAAGGACGAATCAAAATTCTAAAAACTGGCAAAGAGGTCAGATCACAGGGATTTCCAGAATTCATTCTGAAAATTATTGATGCCGGCGGAATTGTCAATTTCTTAAAAAATCATGACATAGGTGAGCTAGAAGATGGGATATAAAATATGCGTTATCAGAGGAGACGGTATAGGAAATGATGTAATTGATGCAGGATTAAAGTTACTTTCACATGTTAATCTTGATTTTGATTACTCTTATGCAGAGGCAGGTTACGACTGCTATCTAAAAAATGGAACTTCAATTCCACAAAAAACAATTGAAGCCTGCAGAGATGCAGATGCGACATTTTTTGGGGCTGTTTCATCACCCCCGGACATACCTGACTATAAGAGTGCAATTGTTACCTTAAGGAAAGAGCTTGATCTCTTTGTAAATGTAAGGCCAATAAAAAGCCTCCCTGTTGAAATTTCAAGACCAAATATCGATATAGTCATGATGAGAGAAAACACCGAAGGTATGTATAAGGGGATTGAAAGAGAGGAGAACGGAGTTGCAATAGCAGAAAGACACATTTCAGAAAAGGCATCAAGAAGACTTGCCGAGTTTACTTACAAATATGCGAGAGAGAATAACAGAAAAAAAGTTACTGTGGTCCACAAGGCAAATGTCTTAAGAAAGACGTGTGGACTTTTCAGAAGAACTGTGCTATCAGTTTCAGAAAATTTCCCCGACATAGAAACAGAAGAAGTTATTGTAGATGCAATGGCAATGAGATTAATCAAAGAAGCAGAAAGATTTGATGTTGTTGTCACAACTAATTTATTTGGAGATATATTATCTGATGAGGCATCTCAGCTTGTCGGTGGTCTTGGCATAGCACCTTCGGGAAATATAGGCGAGAAAAAAGGACTATTTGAACCAGTCCATGGCTCAGCACCAAAGTATGCGGGAAAAGATATTGCAAATCCAACAGCAACTTTTCTTTCAGCTGCGATGATGCTAGACTTTCTTGGAGAAAAGAAAGAAGGAGACAGAATCCGAAATAGTATTTTCAAAACATTTGATGAAGGTAAGAGAACAAAAGATTTGGGTGGAAATCTTGGAACTCTGGCTTTTACTGAGGCAGTAATCAATAATTTGGAGTGATTAGATGAAGATAGGAATGCTTTATTCAAGAGTCAGACTCGACGAGAAGTTTTTACTCGAAGAATTTAGGAATAGAGGGATTGAAGTAGAAAGAATGGATACGAGATGTGCAATATTTAATATAACAGATTTCGAAGAAATGGATTATGATGTAGTACTGGAAAGAGAAATAAGTCATCTTAAAGCTCTTTACTCTCTTAAGGTATTAAATGAAATGGGAGTCAAAACAGTCAATACTTACCAAACTGCTAGTACTTGTGGGGATAAAGTTTTAACAACTTTAGCTTTGACAAAACATAAAGTTCCTTCCCCTATAACATACATTGCTTTTACCCCTGAGGAGGCTATTCAAGCTATTGAAAAGATTGGATATCCTGCAGTGTTAAAGCCTGCAACTGGTTCTTGGGGAAGACTTCTTTCAAAGGTAAATGACAAGGAAACTGCAGAAAGTATACTTGAACACAAAGTCGTACTTGGGTCATATCATCACTCAGTGTTTTATATCCAAGAATACATTAACAAACCTGAGAGAGATATTAGGGCATTTGTTGTTGGAGACGAAGTAATTGGGGCTATATACAGAAACTCTCCGCACTGGATAACAAATACAGCCCGCGGTGGAGTTGCCTCTAATTGCCCGTTGACCGATGAAATATCAGAAATTTGCCTTAAAGCCGCAGAAGCTGTTGGTGGCGGGGTAGTTGCAATTGATCTATTGGAAGACAGAGGAAAGCTTTTAGTAAATGAAGTCAATTATACTATGGAGTTTAAAAATAGTATTGCACCAACAGGTGTTAATATACCAGGTAAAGTAGTTGATTATGTTATTGAAGTAGCAAAGAGGTAATTAAAATGAAAGTTTCAATTATTGGTGCTTCAGGTTATACTGGAGGAGAGTTACTAAGACTATTGGTAAATCACCCTGAAGTAACACTTGATAGGATCACATCTGAGTCAAATGCTGGCTCTTATGTGCATATGATTCATCCAAATTTAAGAGGATTTAACATTAAATTCTCATCAATCAAAGAATCCTTTGATTCCGACCTAGTATTCTTCTGTCTTCCCCATGGTGTTTCAATGGATTACCTAAGGGAATTTTATGATACAGGTGTTAAGATAATAGATTTAGGGGCAGATTTGAGACTGAAAGACAAGGACGTATACAAGTCATGGTATGGACTTGACCACAAATGCCCAGAACTCTTAGAGAAAGCTGTATACGGCATCCCCGAGATTCATAGAGAAGAGATAAAGAAGACTAAATTAGTTGCAAATCCAGGATGCATAGCTACATCGATGATTATGGCACTGTATCCATTAAGACATCTCAATCTAGATAAGGATAGAATAGTAATTGACAGCAAGATAGGATCGTCTGCATCAGGGGATTCCTTCAGTGCTTCAACTCACCATCCGGAGAGATCAAGAGCGATAAGATGCTACTCTCCAATTTACCATAGACATATAGCAGAAGTGGAACAGGAAACTGGATTTAAAGTAACAATGGCACCCCACGCTATTGAGATGGTAAGAGGAATATTTACAACGATTTATCTGTTCTTAAATCAGCCTTACGATGAAAAAGAAATCAGAGGGATATATAGAGAATTTTCGGATAATAATAAGTTCTTCAGAGTAGTAAAGCAGAAGAAAGGAATTTACAGGCACCCTGATCCCAAAATACTAACAGGTTCAAACTTCTGTGAAGTTGGATTTGAACTAGATAGAGAAAACAGAAGAATGATTGTATTCTCAGCTATAGACAATCTTATGAAAGGTGCAGCTGGTGCTGCAGTGCAGAACATGAACATTATGTACGGCCTTGAAGAAGATACAGGCCTAAAATATATCGGTTACCACCCGATTTAGGTGATTAGATGATTGTAATAAAGATTGGTGGAAGCCTTGGTACAGAGGTTCAAAGCTTAGCAAAAGAGATAGCCGAGATTTCAAAAAAGGAAAAGATAGTTGTTGTCCATGGGGGATCTTATGAGACTACAGAAATCTCAAAGAAGCTTGGAAAAGAAACAAAGTTTGTTACATCTGTTTCCGGTTTTAGATCAAGATACACCGATCTTGAAACAATCCAAATCATGGAAATGGTAATGGCTGGAAAAATAAACAAAGAGCTTGTAAAGCTACTCCAGAAATCGGGTGCGAATGCTTTTGGATTATCGGGTGCTGATGGAAAGGTCTTGCTTGCCAAGAGAAAAGATTCGATTAAGATCATTGAAGATGGAAAAAAGAAAATACTAAAGGATGACTTCACAGGAAAAGTTGAGAGCATCAACAAAGAACTTATTACAATGTTGCTTGATAAAGGGTATTTACCAATTATCTGCCCTTTGGCAATAAGTGCTGAAGGGGACATTGTGAACACTGATGGGGACAGGGCTGCAGCTGCAATAGCATCTGCTCTATCTGCTGACCTAGTAGTTATGACAAATGTCGATGGATTTCTAAGGGATGGAAAGCTTGTAACAGAACTCAACTTATTACAGATTGAAGAGGCTTATCAATTTGCGGATGGAGGTATGAAGAAAAAACTCCTTGCCGCCAAAGAGGCCATAGAACAGGGAAGTCCTAAAGTAATAATTGCAAGAGGTAATCTGGATAATTCATTAGAAAATGCCTTGAATGGCAAGAGAACGGTGATTTCAAGATGATCTATAAAGACTTAGAAGAAAAGTATGGTAGCGGCGTCTACTATAAGAGAGATCTAGAAATTATTTCGGGTAAAGGTGTCTATCTTTATGATAGCCAAGGTAATGAATATATAGACTGTGTGGCAGGTCATGGAGTTTGCCTTTTTGGGCATTCTCACCCAAAGATAGTCCAAGCTATAAAAGAGCAGTCTGATACTTTGATTTCATGTCCAGAGATATTCTATAATGACAAGAGAGCAAAGCTTTTGGAAAAAATAGCTGAAATTACGCCAAAAGGACTTACAAAAACATTTCTATCAAACTCTGGTGCTGAGGCTGTTGAAGCAGCATTAAAGTTTTCAAGAAAAATAACTGGAAAGACAGATATCGTCTCATTCACATTTGGATTCCATGGCAGGACAATGGGGGCCCTTTCTGCAACTTGGAAAGCCGAATACAAAAAACCTTTCTTGCCGTTGGTTCCAGGTTTTTGTCATACTGCATACAATAATCTAGAAAAACTTCAAGAGGTAATTACTGACAATACCGCCGCAATCATAGTAGAGCCTATCCAAGGAGAAGGTGGAGTTAAACTCGCCAATATGGATTTCATAAAAGGTATCAGAGAGATTTGTGATCAAAAAGGAATATTGATGATTGTAGATGAGATCCAGACAGGTTTTGGAAGAACTGGGGAGTTGTTTGCAATAAATAGATACAATGTTTCGCCAGATATCTTATGCCTTGGAAAAGGGATAGCCGGTGGAATACCTATGGGGGCAACTGTTGTCAGGGAAGATCTATCAAATCTTGACAAGGGAGAGCATGGCTCCACATTTGGAGGAAATCCTCTTGCATGTAACGCTTCACTTGCCGCAATAAGGACTCTAAAAGAAGAAAAACTAGTGGAAAGATCAAGAGAAAATGGAGAATACTTCTTATCTCAACTGAAAAAGAATATCGATGAAACTGTTTACAAAGATATAAGGGGTCTTGGCCTTATGATTGGAATTGAGATGAAGCAGAAGGTAGGACCCTATCTTGCACAACTTATGGAGAAAAAAGTACTTGCACTTACAGCAGGAAAACTTGTAGTCCGATACCTCCCACCTTTAATAATTGAAAAGGATCATATTGACAGGGTTGTTGAGGCGACAGGTGAAATTATTGGAAGAAGTTAAACTGCTTGAAGAGATAATAAAAATCTATAGCCCATCAGAGAAAGAAAAAAAAGTCTCTGATTTTTTATTTAATTTTCTTAAAAATAAGAAATTTAATGTCGAACAAGACAAAGAATGGAATGTTATTTCAACAATTGGCTCTGGCCCCCCTTACATTCTTCTGACTAGTCATATGGATACGGTCAGTGGAGAAGTTCCTTTTAGAATTGAAGGCAAGAAAATATATGGTAGAGGTGCATGTGATGCCAAATCACCGCTTGCAGCACTTCTTTCTGTGTTTATTAGGTTCAAAAATAAAAAATTCAAAGGAACACTTATCTTTGCTGGAGTTACTGGTGAAGAAGCCCCCAATTCTAGAGGTACTTTGGAATTAATGAAAAAGATAAAAGCAGATTTCATATTTCTAGGGGAGCCCGGTTCTGCTGATGGGATTACAATAGGATACAAGGGCAGATTGCTTCTGAAGATATTGTTTAAGGGTAAAGCTTCACATTCCTCTTCAGAAGAAGATAATCCAATATTAAAGTTCATAGATTTTTCAAACAAAGTTAGCATGCTATATAAAGGAAACAACTTGTTTGAATCTCTCAGTTATTCACCAACTTCAATATATGCAGAATCTGAAAGTAATGTTATGCCAAGTGAATGTAGGGTAACAATTGATTTTAGAATCCCGCCTGGATTATCTCATGAAACTGTCTTAAAAGAGATATCACAACTACTTGATGGTGAAATCGAGCTAGTCGAAGGCGTAGATGGAGTAATCACTTCAAAGAATAACATACTTGTAAAAACATTAGTAAAAGCGATAAGGGAAAATGGATTTTTCCCAAAATATAAGAAAAAAACAGGATCTTCTGATATGAATCTTCTTGTTAGGTTGACAGAAAACATAGTTACCTATGGCCCAGGCGACTCATCTTTAGACCATACAGATATGGAGTTTATTGACACTGACGAGTATCTTAAATCAATTGATATTTTAGAGATGGCGATATCAGAAATCTTTGGGATAGTTTCTCTTTAAATCCCATAAGAATACTAATGCAAGTATAAAGAATGCTAACAATCCCGGAATGCCAAAAGGAACACCTAATAGTTGATTATTTGTTTGTGCAAAGATTATCCCAAATCCAACGTAAGCGTTTATTGCACCGTGCCCAAGTGCTGCAGTCAAAACTGATTTTGATTTAATTTTTAACCACCCAAAAAATATCCCTACAAATATAGTCCAAAGTGTGAAGAGAAATACACCCGGTAAAGGGTATTGGTGATAGTTATACCCCATTGCAATTAAAGGTGCGTGCCATAGTCCCCAGATAACTCCAGTTATTAATAGAGTCTTTAGGATAGAAAACTTTTCTAGCAAGAGGTCCTGGAGGTATCCACGCCACCCATACTCTTCTCCAAATGCGAATATAGAATTCGGAAAAATAGGCGCAATTGAATAATTGATTAAATAGATATAGACAGGAATACCATACTGAATTGGGAATATTAAATCCATATCAGTTCTTAGAGTTCCAAATCCCATTATTGCAAATAGAAGAACTCCTAGTCCAATAACTAAAAATGGATAAAGATAGGCAGCTAAATAATATTTAATACTCTTGCCTTTGTTTATCCCAAAAGATGAAAGTTTTCTTTTAAGATAGAATTTGGTAAGTGTGACAGATACAATTAGCGGTACAAACATCATGGCAATTAGAAATGCAAATGTATTCTGGTATGTAAGGCCACCGTTAAGAAAAATAATTGCGTCCATCAAATATGTAATAAAAAATGTGATTATTACAAAATAAATAATTCCTTTTGAGGAGTTGTCATTTAAATTTGGAAGATTATATGTCATTTTCTCACTATACTACATAATTATTTGTTATTTAAATAATTATTTCTAACAAAATTAGGGTAGACGAAAATTTTATAAAGGGTAATATATTACCACATTGGATATAAAAAAATAATAAAGGAGGGATGCCCGTGGAAACAAAATTAGATTGGTGCAAATTAACTAGTAAGGACATAATAGAGAAGTTGAGTACATCTACGGGTGGGCTCTCCTCTGAAGAAGCGGGTTTAAGACTTGAAAAGTATGGATACAATGAGATTAAATTCAAGAAAAAAGGGCCAATTATCCGATTTTTAATGCAGTTCAATAATCCTTTGCTCATGGTTCTGATAGTGGCAGCTTTTGCATGCTTTTTCCTATGGGCGTTCATGGGGGAAGAGGATATCATAATGGACATGTGGGTTATCATAGGAGTTGTTATAGCAACAGCCGTGATTGGATTTATCCAAGAAGGCAAAGCTGAAGCCTCAATTGATGCCTTAAAGGATATGCTAGTGGATAAATGCAAGGTAATGAGAGATGGTGAATCTAAAGTAATTCCTGCAAGAGATCTAGTTCCAGGAGATATCGTTATTATTGAGGCCGGAGACAAAGTACCTGCTGACCTTAGAATATTATCTTCAAAGAGTTTGCATTTAGATGAATCAATGCTTACAGGAGAATCAATGCCTGTCCGAAAAGGTACAGAAGATGATCCCAATAATAAAAATAACGAAGGAAAGTATTGTATGGCCTATGGGGGAACTTTTGTAACAAGTGGAAGAGGAAAAGGTATTGTATATGCAACTGCGGAAGAAACTGAAATTGGGAAAATAGCAAAACTAATGAAGAGTTCTGGCCAGACTACTCCCCCTATATTAAAAAAGATATCAGCATTTGTAAAGCTACTAATTATTACTATTGTTTCTTTTGGAGTAATAGTTTTCGGATTAGGTGTACTAGAAGGGTATGAAATAGTCTATATGTTTCTTGCCATGATAGGCATGATTGTGGCATTAATACCTGAAGGGCTTGCTGGTGCTATAATTGCTGCTTTTGCTGTTGGATCAACCGTTATGGCAAAAAAGAATGCAATAGTAAGAAACTTACCAGCTGCTGAAACCTTAGGAAGTGTCACAGTAATTTGTTCAGATAAAACAGGTACCCTAACTAAAAATGAGATGACTGCGGTTCGGATATTTAGTGGAAATAGAACCTATATTGTTGAAGGTGTAGGGTACGAACCTGTAGGTCAAATATTGGAGAATGATGGAAATACAAAAGCAGAACTAACACCAGAGCTTATCCAAACTTTAAGAACAGGTTTTCTCTGTAATAATGCAGGTATAGCTATTGAAAAGAACAGATACGTTGCCAAAGGAAGCCATACAGAAGCGGCTTTAATCGTTTCTGCCACAAAAGCTGGCGTCGATGAAAAACTTCTGAGATTGGATGAAATACCTTTTGAACCTAAACAACAGTACATGGCAACATTACATGAAGATTGTGAAGGGAATATAATTTATGTAAAAGGTTCTCCTGAAAGAATTCTAAAATCTTGTAAAGATCAGTTTATCGATGGAAAAAAAATGCCACTTGATAAAGAACTGATAATGAAAAATGTCGAGGATATGGCTAAAGATGCGTTAAGAGTTTTAGCTATGGCTTACAAGAAAGTTCCTAAAGATAAACTTTCACTTGACGAGAAAGATATCTCAGATTTAACATTTGTTGGTGCTCAAGGTATGATAGATCCTCCAAGAAAAGAAGCTATTGATGCCATTGAAAAATGTAAAACAGCTGGTATTCGACCAATAATGATTACAGGAGATCACGCTTTTACAGCAAAAGCAGTTGCTAAACAGCTAAGGATAGGAGATGGAGAAGACGAAGTTTTGACAGGAAAAGAAATCTCAGAGATGACAGACGATCAACTTTTTGAAATAGTTAATGATTTCTCAGTGTATGCAAGAGTTGAGCCAGAGCATAAATATAGAATAACAAAACAACTGCAAAAAAGAGGGCATATAGTAGCAATGACTGGAGATGGGGTAAACGATGCCCCCGCATTAAAAGCAGCAGATATTGGTGTTGCTATGGGTGTGGGAGGAACTGAGGTAAGTAAGGAAGCTTCGGATATCATATTGACTGACGATAATTTTGCTACAATAGTTGATGCTGTTGAAGAGGGTAGACATGTATATGATAATATCTGGAAAGTGATCCTATACATAATGCCAACTAATGGAGGCCAGGGACTAGCTATGGCAGGAGCTTTATTCTTAGCACCTTTTATACCTCTTTTTAGCCATAGACTTCCCATAGAGCCAGTGCAGATATTGTGGGTCAACTTAATAATTGCTATTGCTTGCGCAATTCCTTTGATATGGGAGCCAGCGGGAAATGGATTATTAACTAGACCACCAAGAGACCCTAATGAAAAATTATTCAACAAATTTTTCATTCAAAGAGTCGGAATAGTATCCGTTGTAGAAGTAACAATGATCTTCTCAATGTATTTACTGTTTTTCAAGTCTGTAGGTAACTCAATGGAATTTTTACCACAAGCTCAGACAATCGCATTCACTACTATAATAATGATTGAAGTCGGGTATCTGTTCACTGCAAGGTCACTTAGGGGTACAGCCTTTAAGATAAATCCATTTAGAAACAAATGGTTAACAATTGGTGCTCTGACAACTTTGGTCTTACAAGTCCTCTTAGTCTATTCTGAGCCTCTGTTTGGAACAAGCCCTTTCAGAACTGCGCCATTTCCAGCTATCTGGTGGATTCCATTATGTCTAGTAGCAACTACAAGCTTTTTTGTTATAGAAATAGAAAAGTTTATCAGAAGAAGACTAGAAATTAAAAAAACTGTAATATAATATTATATTTTTTATTTTCTATTAAATTTTATATAAAAATAACCGAAACATTTAAAAGGAAATAAATGGGCTTTAAAATGCATTAGGTGCATACTATGGAGTTAGTAATAATTAGGGGGGGTGCATTTTTGCCCCTCGCAAAGGTATAAATTCTTAATAAAGTTTCTCCGTAGTCTTACCTGTAACGTTCAAGTTGTAAGTGATTTTTTTTCATTTGAGAGAACTTACTATATAATTTATTTTGATAGGTGGATAGCATGGAAGAAGTTATTTGTGTAAGCGACTATAATAAGAAAGTATTAGAAAAGATGAACATACAAGGTATCAAGATATTTGATACAACTCTAAGAGATGGGGAACAGACCCCCGGAGTAGCATTTAACACAGAGGAAAAGATGAAGATAGCTGAAAGCCTCGATCTATTAGGCGTTGATGCTATTGAGGCCGGGTTTCCCATAACATCTGCCGGAGAAAAAGAAGCTATTAAAAAAGTATCTGATATGGGATTAAAGGCAAAAATTTGTGGCCTTGCAAGATCCAATAAAAAGGATATTGATATGGCATTAGAATGTAATGTTGATAGAGTTCACACATTTATTGCTACTTCTCCAATACACCGGGAATTTAAACTTAAAATGTCAAAAGAAGACATCATGGCAAAGGCCGTAGAAGGTGTTGAATATGCCAAGGATCACGGAGTTGAGGTAGAATTTTCCTGCGAAGACGCAACAAGAACTGAGCTTGAGTATCTTAAAGAGATGCATCGAGCTGTACGAGATGCAGGTGTAGATTATATCAATGTACCAGATACTGTTGGGACAATTATGCCAAAAGCAATGAGGTATCTGATAAAAGAGCTAGTTGACGATATCGATGTACCTATAAGTGTTCACTGCCATAATGATTTTGGTCTTGCTGTTGCTAATTCTCTTGCATCAGTTGAAAGTGGTGCCAAACAAGTCCACTGTACAATTAATGGTCTTGGGGAAAGAGCAGGTAATGCTTCATTAGAGGAAACTGTTATGAGTCTCATGGCACTTTACGGTGTCAGATTTTCTCTAGATACCACAAGATTAACATATACCTCCAAACTAGTTTCAAGAATATCTGGTGTTGTTGTACAGCCAAACAAGGCTATTGTTGGCGAAAATGCATTTGCCCATGAATCAGGTATTCATGTTCATGGTGTACTAAGCAAGGCCTTCTGCTATGAACCCCTTACACCAAAATTAGTGGGAAGGGAAAGCGAGATTATTGTCGGAAAGCATACTGGCATCCATGCTGTTGAAAAGAAGCTTAAGGACTTTGGAATTGGATTAACAAAAGAGCAGGTTCTTGAGATAGTCGATGAAGTAAAGAGAATAAGAGAGGGTGGAAAGAAGATTACCGACGAAGACTTAATAGCAATAGCAGCGGGGTATGTTACAAAAGTTCCTGATGAAGAAAAAGAAGTAAAACTTGAAGAGATGTCAATAATCTCTGGCCTCCATATTACACCTACAGCCACAGCAATTCTAAACATCAATGGAAACAAAAAGATAGGTTCAAATATAGGAAATGGTGCAGTTGATGCTGCTTTAAATGCCATAAAATCTATTGTTCCAGAAAAACTTACACTTGAAGAATACAGACTTGAAGCAATCACAGGTGGATCTGATGCTCTGTGTCAGGTATCTGTGAGAATAATAAATGAGGATAATATAAAGGCAATTGGAAAGAGTGTTGGGTCCGATATAGTCATGACAAGTGTCAATGCAACAATTGAGGCTATAAACAAACTAAGAAAGATAGGTAAAGAGAGGGGAAAACGAAATGAGTGAAGGTTTGAAAGGAACAGAAATCGTTGTAAAGTGTCTAAAAGAAGAAAACGTCAAGAATATATTTGGTTTTCCAGGCGGCCAATTAATACCCCTCTATGATGAACTCTATGAAGAAACTGATGTCAGAAGTATTCTTGTAAGACATGAGCAGGGAGCAGCTCACGCTGCCGATGGTTATGCTAGAGCTTCAGGAGATCCAGGAGTTTGTATGGCAACTTCAGGCCCTGGTGCAACAAATCTAATTACTGGATTACTGAATGCAACAATGGATTCAATCCCTGTTGTAGCTTTTACAGCTCAAGTTCCTACTAAAGCCATAGGTACAGATGCCTTCCAAGAGGCAGATACTTTTGGAATCACAATGCCCATTACAAAGCATAACTTTCTAGTCAAATCAACAGATCATTTATCTTGGACAATCAAAGGCGCATTCAAGATTGCAAATACTGGAAGAAAGGGGGCAGTAGTTATAGACCTTCCAAATGATGTCCAGCAGAAGAGATCCAAAGAATATCATCACGGAGAGGTAAAGTTTGCTGGATATAATCCGAGCATAGTTCCAAATCCGCTTCAACTAAAGAGAATTGCACAAAAACTTGTAGAGGCTGAGAGACCCTTAATCCTTGCAGGAGGGGGAGTAATACTTGCAAACGCCTCTGAAGATTTGAGACTTCTTGCTGAGTATCTTGGTGCTGGTGTAGCTACAACTCTAATGGGAAAAGGTGCGATACCTGAAAATCACCCTCTTTCTCTTGGAATGGTAGGGATGCACGGGAGACTTGGCGCAAATAAGATGATCAATAGCTGTGATGTTTTATTAGTCATTGGATGTAGATTCTCAGATAGAACAACAGGATGGGGGCTTGAATCCTTTGCTCCGGACGCAGTAAAAATTCACTGCGATATAGACTCATCAGAATTAAACAAAAACATAACAGTAGATTTCCCACTTGTAGGGGATGCCAATCTTGTAATAAGGGATCTAATTAAGTTTATCAAAAAATTTGAAGATGTTAAAAAAGACACAAACATCTGGAGGAAACGAGTTAATCAGCTACATAGCATGTGCGAGGAGTGTGAAACTGTTAAACCTAATGGCAAACTTACGCCAGAAATTATAATAAAGACAATTAATAATTTCCTTGATGACAATGCCATTGTCACTACAGAGGTGGGGCAGAATCAGATGTTTGCTGCTCACTACTATATTACAAAAAAGCCAAGGCAGTTTATATCCTCAGGTGGTCTTGGAACGATGGGATTTGGATTCCCAGCTGCGATTGGGGCAAAGGTTGCAAAGCCAGATAGTCAAGTTTTGGATATTGCGGGCGATGGTTCATTCCTAATGGTATGTCAAGAATTAGCAACTGCAATGACTGAGGACATACCTGTAGTTGTTGGAATATTAAACAACTCATTTCTTGGAATGGTTAGACAGTGGCAGGAACTGTTCTGGGATAAGAGGTATTCCGGAACAAAACTTGGAACAATCCCAGATTTTGTAAAACTTGCAGAATCCTTCGGCGCATATGGAGAAAGAGTTGAAAATTCTAGCGACATCGAGAAAGCACTAAAAAATGCTTTTGATTCTGGTGTCGTTTCAGTCCTTGATTTTAAGATAGAATCTGAAACTAATATTCTCCCAATGATCCCGCCTGGGGGCAGGGTTGATGAGATGATAGGGGTGGGAAGATGTCGACACAAATAATATCGGTTCTAGTAGAAGATGAAGCCGGATCTCTAACGAGGATGAGCGGCATGTTCTCTAGGAGAGGTATTAATATTCATTCCTTAACAGTTTCTCCTTCTGAAAAGGAAGGTATGAGCCGGATGACAATAGTAACGACTGGAGATGAAAGAGAAATCGAAAAGATAGAAAAACAATTGAACAAGCTCATAGAAGTTGTAAAGGTAAATATCTTGGATAAAAATACTTCAGTTGTAAGAGATCTTTGTCTAATGAAAGTTTATGCAGACAAGGAAAATAGAGCAGAGGTTTTAGAAATAGCCAATGCATTTAAATCAAATATAGTAGATATTAGTATAAGAACAATAACCCTAGAGATAACAGCAGATCCGCTAGATATAGACAGATTTGTTGAAACAATGAAGAACTTTGGCATAAAAGAACTCTTTAGAACAGGAGTTACTGCCATTTCTAGGGATATTGAAAAGAAAAGTGGAGGTTAAATTATGGCAACAATGTATTATGATTGTGATGCAGACCTTAAGTATTTACAAGGTAAAAAGGTAGCCGTAATAGGTTATGGGAATCAAGGAAGGGCGCAGGCTCTGTGTTTGCACGATAGCGGTATTGACGTTGTCGTCGGTGTAAATGAAGGGGGAAAGTCTTGGAACTGTGCTAAAGATGCAGGGATTAAGACGATGAGTGTTGAAGACGCTGCAAAGGCGGGAGACATTGTTCACATCTTGATACCTGATGAAGTCCAGCCACATGTATATGCAAAATACATAAAAGACAACCTAAAGGAAGGAGATGTTCTAAGCTTTTCTCATGGATTTAACATTACATTCAATCAGATCAAGCCACCAGAATATGTTGACGTAGTCATGGTCGCACCTAAAACACCAGGTAGTGAATTAAGAAGGCTTTACAGAGAAGGTTTTGGAGCTCCAGCTCTACTAGCCGTTGAGCAGGATTACACTGGAAAGGCTAAGCAGACAGCACTCGCAATGGCAAAAGCTATGAACTTAACAAAAGCTGGAGTAGTCGAAACTACATTTGAGGAAGAAGCAATTACAGACATATTCGGAGAGCAGTGTGTTCTCTGTGGTGGTATTACAGAACTCATTACAGCAGGCTTCGAAACATTGGTAAGTGAAGGCTACCAGCCAGAAATTGCTTATTTTGAGTGCCTAAACGAAATGAAGCTAATAGTAGACTTATTCTATGAAGGCGGTCTAGAATTGATGTGGGAGAGAGTATCAAACACTGCAGAATATGGTGGAAGAACTAGAGGTCCAATGATAATCGATGACTCAGTCAGGGAAAGAATGTATGAAGTTCTTGACAATATTAAATCAGGCGAATTTGCAAGAGAGTTCATGATGGAAAACTACACAGGCAGACCAGTGCTAACAAGAGCAAGGAAAGAGGGCAGTGAAAAACTCATAGAAGATGTTGGTAAAGACATCAGAAAGATGTTCTTAAAACCTGAAAAAAAATAATATAATTTAAATTTTTATTTTTTAGTTGATTTTTATGGGAAAGACCATATCAGAAAAAATAATCGGAAATAAGGCTGGAGTAAATGCTGAGGCTGGCCAGATAGTTGAAGCTAATGTTGATTATGTAATGGTAAATGATGTAACTGGACTCCCAGCATTTGAGCAGTTTGAAAAACTTCCAAAAGGCACAAAGCCGTATAAAGAGAAGATAGTGCTTATTCCAGACCATTATGTTCCTAACAAGGACGTTGCCTCCGCTGAGCAGGCAAAAAGAATGAGAGACTTTGCAAAAAAATACGAAATAGAAAACTACTTTGAAGTTGGGAGAGGTGGAGTATGCCACCAACTTATGATTGAGAAAGGTTTTGTTGCACCGGGAAGATTGATCGTAGGTGCAGATTCACATACATGTAGTTACGGTGCTTTAGGGGCATTTTCAACAGGTATTGGATCTACTGAAGCTGCTGCTGTAATGGCAATAGGAAAACTTTGGCTAAAAGTACCTGATAGTATTAAAATAACAGTCAATGGAAAACTTGACAATTATGTTTATGGGAAGGATATAATCCTAAATGTAATCGGGGATATTGGAGTAGAGGGTGCATTATACCAAGCCATGGAGTATTATGGGAATACCATTGAAAATTTAACACTCTCAGACAGGATATCCATTTCAAATATGGCAATAGAAGCTGGGGGCAAAGCCGGTATTATTCCTCCAGATGATAAAGTCTTTGAATATCTTCAGGGAAGAGTTAGAGGAAGCTACAATCCAGTTTATTCTGATAAAGATGCTTATTATATTGAAGAGTTAAAATATGATGCGTCAGATATACCGCCTACAGTTGCGAAACCATTTTTACCGAGCAATACTGCACCGGCATCTGAAGTTGATGTGAAGATAGATCAGGCCTATCTTGGCTCTTGTACAAACGGTAGAATCGAAGATCTAAGGATAGCAGCTGAAATTTTAAAGGGAAAGAAAATCAACTCTGAAGTTAGAATGCTTGTTGTTCCTGCGACAAAGGAAGTCTTTAATCAAGCATTAAAGGAAGGGCTGATTGAAATCTTTGAGAAGGCTGACTGTTTTGTATGTGGGCCTACATGTGGGGCATGCCTTGGTGGTTACATGGGCATACTTGCTGACGGCGAAAAATGTGTTGCTACAACAAACAGGAATTTCATAGGGAGAATGGGCCATAAAAACTCTGAGGTTTATCTGGCAAATCCTGCAGTAGTTGCCGCTTCTGCACTTGAGGGAAGGATCGTTGATCCACGAGAGGTGCTATAATGAAGGAGATCCTTGAAGGAAAAGTCATAAAATTCGGAGATAACGTTGACACTGATCAGATTATCCCTGCTGAATTTTTAGTTACTGGTGATCCCAAAGAACTTGCAAAAAACGCCTTTGTAAAAGTAAGGCCAGAGTTTAGAAATATCGTGAGAGAGGGCGATATAATAGTTGCTGGAAGAAACTTTGGATGTGGATCGTCCAGAGAGCATGCGCCAAGAGCGCTTATGGGCGCAGGTATATCGTGCGTTATTGCAAAAAGCTTTGCAAGAATATTTTTTAGAAATTCTATTAATTTAGGTTTGACCTTAATTGAATATGATGTTAGAGCAAATGAAGGCGATGAACTTTTAGTCGATCTGAAAGGAGGAACTATAAAGAACAAAAGATCTAATGAGGTCTTTGAATTTAAACCGCTGCCTGCCTTTTTACTCAAGATAGTAGAGAAGGGTGGCTTGATGGAATATGTAAAGGAGGTTCTTAATGAAAAAAATAGCCATAATGCCCGGTGACGGCATAGGACCTGAGATAATCGAAGAAGGAAAGAAGGTAATAGACGCAGCTTGCGACATAACAGGATTAGACATCGAATGGGAATACTACCAAAATGGGTCTGAACAATATTTAAAAACTGGAGAATTGATTACAGAAGATACACTAAAGGAACTTAAGAAAAAGGATGCAATATACTTTGGCTCTATTGGGGATCCAAGAGTTGCCCCTGGTGTACTTGAGAAAGGTATCCTCCTAAAAATGAGGTTTTATTTTGATCAGTATGTAAATTTAAGGCCTATTGTATCCTATCCAAATGTTCCTTGTCCTTTGAAAGATAAATCCTACAAAGATATTAACTTTCATGTGATTAGAGAAAACACAGAAGATTTCTATATAGGCATTGGTGGAAGATTCAAAGGAAGAAAAAACAAAGAGGAACTTGAGGTAATAAGAGACCTTTACGAAGTAAAGTTCAATATGGGTATTGATATCGATAGACCTGAAGAGATAGCCTATCAGATAGGGATGATATCCAGAGCAGGTTCTGAGAGAGTAATAAGATATGCCTTTGAACTTGCTAAGATGAAAGGTAAGAAAAGAGTAACATCTGTTGATAAGGCCAATGTCTTGACAAACATTTACAGTTTATGGCGAGATGTTTTTGAAGAAGTGGCAAAAGAATATCCTGGTTATGAAACTGAATTTGCATTTGTCGATGCAATTACAATGTGGTTTGTAAAACAGCCACAGTGGTATCAAGTCGTTGTTGCTCCAAATATGTTTGGAGATATAATTACAGATCTTGGAGCTATGATACAAGGAGGTCTAGGTCTTGCAGCTGGCGGAAATATTAATCCTGATGGTGTTTCAATGTTTGAGCCAATACACGGCTCTGCACCGAAATACAAGGGAAAAAATGTTTCAAATCCTCTTGCTACAATATTGAGTGGAGTCATGATGCTAGAAACTATCGGAGAACCAAAAACAGCAACAATAATTGAAAAGGCTGTAATCAAAGTCTTAGAAGAAGGAAAGGTAAGGACACAGGACCTTGGAGGAACTTCAAAGACAACTGAGGTCGGAGACGAAATAGTCAAGAAGATCAAACAATAGGAGAAAAAAATGATAAGGCTTTTTGATACAACCTTAAGAGACGGAACACAGGGAGAAGGTATATCCTTCTCCGCTAATGATAAGTTGAAGGTATGTGAAAAGCTTGACGAACTAGGCATACATTACATCGAGGGCGGATGGCCAGGCTCAAATCCAAAGGATGTGGAGTTCTTCAAAAATGCCAAAGCTCTTTCATTATCTACTTCAAAGATTTGTGCCTTTGGGAGTACTAGAAGGGCGAAGCTAAAGGCCGAAGATGATCCTAATCTAAAGGCTATTATTGACGTAGACACAGAAGTTGCATCGATTTTTGGGAAGAGTTGGGATTTCCATGTCATTGAAGCATTGAAGATTCCACTTGAAAAAAATCTAGAGATGATATATGATTCTATAGTTTTCCTAAAGGAACATGGAATTGAAGTCATCTACGATGCAGAGCATTTCTTTGATGGATTTAAGAGAAACAAAGAATATGCTCTATCAACGATTAAAGAAGCTGACAAAGCTGGCGCAGACTGCATATCTTTATGCGATACAAATGGAGGGAGTCTGCCCTTTGAGATTGGAAACATTATTAATGAAATTAAATCTGAAATTAAAAGTAAAATTGGTATTCACGCTCATAATGATTCAGAATGTGCTGTTGCAAACTCACTTGAAGCGGTCAAAAATGGGGCTGTGCATGTCCAGGGAACTATTAATGGATATGGAGAAAGGTGCGGTAATGCAAATCTTTGCTCAATAATCCCTGGCCTTAAAATTAAGATGAAGCTTGATTGTATATCGGATGCACAACTAGGTAAACTAAAAAATGTCTCAGCATATATAGCAGAGCTTGGAAATATCTCCCCTGAAATGCATCAGCCATATGTGGGTGCAAGCGCATTTGCACATAAAGGTGGAATCCACGTTAGTGCTATTCAAAGACACCCCGATACCTATGAGCATATTAAGCCAGAGCTTGTTGGAAATAGAACAAGAGTTATAGTATCTGAATTATCCGGCAGAAGTAACATTATTTTTAAGGCCAAAGAGTACGGAGTTGATCTAGAATCTGCTGATGCTAAACTAGATTTCATTTTAGAAAAAATAAAGAAACTTGAAAACGAGGGTTATCAGTTTGAAGGTGCAGAGGCTTCATTTGAGCTTCTTATGAAGAAAGCTCTAGGAACTTACAAGAAGTTCTTTGATCTTGAAGGATTTAGAGTTGTTATTGACAAAAGAGGCGATATGGAATCTCGCTCTGAAGCTACAATAAAGCTTAAGGTAAATGATAAAGAGTTCCATACGGCCGCTGAAGGTAACGGTCCTGTTAATGCGCTTGACAAAGCACTTAGAAAAGCTCTAATTGGCGCTTATCCTGAGATAAAGAACTTCAATCTCACCGACTATAAGGTTAGGGTCCTTGAAGGCGAAGAAGGAACTGGTTCGGTTGTAAGAGTTTTAATAAGAACTCATGGCTACAACAAGATGTGGGATACTGTTGGAGTATCGGAGAACATCATAACTGCTAGCTGGTACGCACTTGTGGATAGCGTTGAATATGGATTATCAAAATTTGTGGATGTGAATAAGTGAGAAGTTCTATAATTAAAGAGGATGTTGATAAGGCAGGGGCAAGAGGCTTATTGAGAGCTGATGGGCTAAAAGATGAGGACTTTAAGAAGCCGTTCATAGGTGTAGCCTCAGCTTACTCTGAAATAGTACCAGGCCACATTAATCTTAGAAAACTAACAGACCTTGTAAAGAAAGGCATTAGAGATGCGGGTGGTGTCCCATTCGAATTTGGTATGCCCGGCATATGTGATGGAATTGCAATGGGGCATCAGGGTATGAGGTATTCTCTACCATCAAGAGATATTATTGCTGATTCTGTTGAGCTAATGGTTTCTTCTCATCTATTTGATGGATGGGTTGGAGTTACAAATTGTGACAAGATAACGCCAGGTATGCTTATGGCCGCGGGTAGAATAAATATCCCGGCTGTTATGGTCACTGGTGGCCCAATGGAACCAGGAAAATATAAAGGAAAACAACTTGATCTAATCTCTATCTTTGAAGCTATTGGAAGTTATAAAAATGGAGATGTCTCTGAAAAGGAGCTTAGAGAAATAGAGAAGAGGAGTTGCCCTGGTGCTGGAGCATGTGCAGGTCTATTCACAGCAAACTCTATGGCCTGTATGACTGAAGCATTGGGTCTTTCCGTCCCAGGGAGCGCTACTGTTCATGCAACTGACAAGAGAAAAGAAGAAATAGCTTACCAAACAGGGAAGCTTATAGTTGAACTTGTTAAGAAGGACTTGAAACCAAGAGACATAATCACTAAGATGAGCTTTGAAAATGCAATAAGAGTTGATATGGGAATAGGCGGATCATCAAACACTGCACTACATCTGCCAGCAGTTGCTAATGCATTTGGAATTGTCCTTCCCTTGACATTATTTGATAAGCTCTCTAAAGAAACACCGCACCTTGTAAATTTAAGGCCAGGTGGACCCTTCTTTATGAGAGACTTTGATGATGCAGGCGGCATCCCTCAGATATTAATTAGATTAAAAGATAAACTAAATCTTGAAACAAAGACAGTTATGGGAAAAACACTTGGTGACGTACTGAAGAAAGTCAAGCTCGTCAAATCAGACACAATTAGAGATATTGATAATCCTTATCACAAGCAAGGTGGAATAGCCATACTCAAAGGAAATCTGGCCCCTAATGGTTCTGTTGTGAAGCAGACAGCAGTTAGCGAGAAGATAATGAAGTTTGAAGGTAAGGCCAAAGTCTTTGAAAGTGAAGAAGCGGCTACAAAAGCCATACTCTCCGGTAAGATTAAGTCAGGCATGGTTGTTGTCATAAGGTACGAAGGGCCAAAAGGTGGGCCTGGAATGAGGGAGATGCTAGAACCAACAAGTTTGATAGCAGGTATGGGGCTGTCTGAATCGGTGGCCCTAATTACAGATGGAAGATTTTCTGGAGGAACAAGAGGTCCTTGTATAGGTCATGTGGCCCCAGAAGCATTTGACAAGGGGCCGATAGCTGCTGTAAAAGATGGAGATATAATCAAAATAGATATACCTAAAAGAAAACTTGAGGTAGCACTAACTGCTAAAGAGATAGAAGAAAGACTAAAAGTTGCAAAGCCACCAAAGAAGAATATTCCAGGTATGCTTTTGAGATACAGAAAACTTGTTTCCTCGTCCGAAAAAGGTGCTGTGCTGGAATAAAATGGGGCTTGAATCTCTAGGATTTCATTACTCAATTTTAAGTTCTATCTTAAGCTCTTTTTTAATAATTTATTCCCTTTTTTTAAGAGACAAGGATTACAAAAAGGCAGAAGAGTTATTCATTTTTGGTGTCATTTTTATAGGTATCAGCTGGAGCGGTATTGAATGGTCACTTTATTTGGTGGGATATAATCTATTCTTACTTCTTTCAAGACCTATATTCCCACTGCTTTGCTATTTTTTAGCTACTTCAGCTTTTATTGTTTATATTTCTGAAAGATATTACAGAAGAAGAATCTGGGTTATCTTTGCAATATTAGCTTTTATTATATCAATCATAGCTGTAAACTGCATGAACTGCCTCTTTGAGTGAAGTTTTTAAACAGAATTTAATAATAGGATTTAATGTTCTTTTATAACAGGGAAAATGTTCAGGGCGAGGAAGCGAAAGCACTTTCTATCATACTGCCTACTGTTGGGTGCAGATGGAGAAGGTGTAATATGTGTTCATACTTTGAGGATTCTCCTAGCGACTCTTCAATTGATATATTCAGCATATTTGTTCAAGAGTTTAACAGTGCTTATGATGAAGAAATAAAGAAGGTCAAACTATTTACATCTGGAAGTTTTCTTGATCCTAAAGAAGTTGATCATGCTTGTGCAAAGAAAATTATTTCTTTTCTATCTGAAAAAGGAATCTTAGAAGTAACATTAGAATCTAGGCCAGAATATGTTGAAGAGAGTTACTTGAAAGATTTAATCGGGAATAATGATCTTCAAATTGAAGTTGCAATGGGATTGGAATCATCAAATAACAGGATACTAAAGCATTCTATTAACAAGGGATTTACCTTTGAAGATTTTCTTTCTGCGAGTGAGATTCTAAAAAAGCTGGATATTGTAAATAAGGCCTACTTGATGATTAAGCCTCCATTTCTAACTGAAAAAGAAGCTATCCATGATGCTATAAACTCTGCAAAAAGTATAGAGATGATTGCTGATGTAATTTCGTTTAATCCTATGACGGTCCATAAGAATACATTTGTGGAGCACCTCTGGAACAAGGGAGAGTATTCACCACCTTGGGGATGGAGCATATTGGAAATCCTAAAAGAGACTGCAAAATTAAGGCCAGATGTAATTTGCCATCCAGTAGCATTCGGCAGATCACGTGGCCCTAAAAATTGCAAGAGTTGTAACAGGGAAATTGAAAAAAAGATTTTAGAATTCTCAATTAATAACGATGTAAATATATTAGAGTCCAATTGTGATTGTAAGAAAGAGTGGGAAGAAGAACTTATGAAGTTTTGAAACTGACCCTATTTTAAGAATAAAAATAACTGTGCCATCGAGATTTATTTTATAAAGAAAAACATCCAAAATTTCTATAAGGTAATTTTTACCTATTTTTGAAATTATAAAGAATGATTATTGAATTAATTATCAATTTTTATTTATTTTAACATTTATATATTGTGTTAGGGGACTAGAACAATTTTATGCATTCCTATAATTGCCGATATTTATAATTTTTTTTAATGCAATCAACGAAATATTTATAAATATATGATAAATAATAGATACGTGGATATAAATGGCAGTAGAAAAAAATTATTCAGATTGGTTGCAAGTAATCCGAGAGAATAAATCAAAAACTAAACCTAATGACATGAAAGGTGAAATTGGCATAGCTTTGAAGACTATAGACAAGATGTATGGTAGTGGTGCGGCAACGAGAGCAATGGCACAATGCGACTTACCTGAATTAGGTTGGAAAACATTTGAAGAATTGAAATAATCTATTTTATTATCTTATTTTAACAATCTCTAACACAAAAATATTTTGTATTAACCCTTAAAATGCCCTACTCTTTCATACATCTCTTGCAGTTATATCTTGGAGCATTGGGACACACCTCACATCCCCTAAAATAAATTCGCCTTTTTGGGAGTTTTCTAAAAGGCCGTGTCCGGGAATTCCATAGACAATTACAACTATCTTTTCTAATCCGCATTCCGGACATTTTGGTGCATTAGTTATCATGATAATAAGTCTTGTATGAATCTTATATCTATATTTGACTCAAGAAAATAATAATCTCCAAAAATATTAATAACTTAGTAAGCATTTAAAATAATAAAAATTGGAAGAGGTGGATTAGTTATTTAGAGTTTTTGCATTAATACAAAGTAATTCTATTTAATATTCAAAATGTAGAAATCCTTATATATAACAATGTTATATAGTATATTGTGAGCGTTGAAAAGGGTCTAGAGAGAGGGTGGCTACAGTTTCTTATATTGAGGGTAGTCTGTGAAACTCCTTCGTATGGCTATGAAATCATTAAAAAAATAGAAAAAATGAGTCGTGGACGACACATAGTCAAAACTGGAACAATGTATACTACTTTGAGAAGAATGGAAAATAGCGGGCTATTGTCTTCAACTTGGGAAAAGAATCAAGATGCACCAGATAAAAGAATTTATGAGCCAACAAAAGAAGGTGAAGAATTTCTTAAGAAGTGGTTTGAAAACCTAATTGAGAGTAAATCAATAATCGATAGTATGATCGAGTTTTACAATAATAAGTTTGGAGGAAGATAGATGTATTTTAATAATTTAATAGAAAATAATTATTTTTCTGACAAAGAGCCTAATAAAAAAGATCTTATCAAATCAGGAAAATTCAATATTGTAACTGTATACTTCAAAGTTGGTCAAGAGATACCACCTCATCCGGAACCGTATGCTGTATTTTTTTATGTGATGAAAGGTAGAGGAATTTTCTCAAATAAAGAAGGTAAATTTGAACTCAAATCTAATCAAGGTATTTTTGTAGGCCAAGATGAAATTCGTGGTATAAAGTGTCTTGACGATATGGTAATCATGGGGGTTCAGGATGGCCATTGATTTTCTTATCTTGAATCTCTTAGTACTGGTGGCTCTGGGCATTTCATTTTTTAAATCAAAAGAAAAGACATCAAAGGTAGTAAAAATTGCATTTAAGTCATTAGTTAATACTGCACCGTATATCATAATAACAATTGTAATTATAGGCATCATGCAGGGATTTATCCCAAATAGATTAATAGCAGAATATCTAGGAGAAAAATCAGGCATTTCTGGCATTCTTCTGGCATCTCTTATTGGGGCCATCTTGTACATTCCTGCTTTTGTTTCATTTCCATTAGTGGCTTCCCTAATTGAAAAGGGAGCGAGTGTGATGATCGGAGCGGCATTTATCACAAGTCTTACAATGATAGGTTTCACATCCATGCCTCTCGAAATAAAAGAATTTGGGATTAAGTTTACAGCTATGAGAAATATATCAAGTTTCATTGCTGCTATATTGATAGCAGTTATAATGGGTGTATTAATATGAAGGACAATAAAATGATGAAAGAAAACGATATATCAAAAATTATCAAGAGCTATGCCGGAGTTCTAATATTTGCAGCACTGTTTATTGGAGTAGTAACATTATTTCCTGAAAGAAAAGAGATAATTGTCAATGAATCTTCAAAATATTTTATAGAAATGCTATTGATTATCCCGGCGGTAATGCTTTCTATAGGATTATTCAGTGTTTGGGTGTCTAAAGAACAGACCAGTAAATATTTGGGTAAAGAATCCGGCATTAAAGGGGCGTTGATCTCAATCATTATTGGATCTCTTCCTACGGGGCCACTTTACATGTCCTTTCCTATTGCATCATCTCTTTTAAAAAAAGGAGCCAGTATGTTAAGCATTGTAGTTTTTTTGGGAGCATGCGCATGCCTAAAAATACCCCAAGGGTTAGTTGAATTAAAATTTATGGGACTAAAGTTTATGGCAATACGATGGAGTTTCAGCATTCTCTTAATTATTCTAATGGGATACATAATAGAACGAGTAATTGATGTAAAAAAATAGATATTGCCAGAAATATAAAATAAGAAAAATATTTTTATTTTTTCTTTGCTACAATGCTCAAGCTTTCAATAGGCAAACCGTAATATTGCCTTATGCTTATTTCTTCATCACTTGATGTAGTTGAGATTTCAAATCCTGTGTCCTTGATTATTTTAATATAGTCTTCTTTTAATATTGAGCCGGCGATACAGCTAACGAGAAGCATCTCATTTTTTCTTAAATCATCACTTAGATTTTGAAGCAAGACTATGTCAGATATGTACATTCTTCCTCCTTTCTTTAGAACTCTGTGAGCTTCATTGAAGGCTTTGGCTTTATCAGGCACAAGATTAATCACACAATTGCTTAATATCACATCTACTGAATCATCATCAATTGGAAGATTTTCTATGTCACCGTGTCTAAATTCAACATTCTTATATCCATATTTCTTTGCATTTTGCGTTGCTTTTTGAACCATTGTCTCAGTGAAGTCAACACCTATGACATTTCCTTTTTCTCCAACTTTATCTGCGGCAAGAAAACAGTCAAGTCCTGCCCCTGAGCCAAGATCTAGTACAGTTTCTCCTTCTTTTATCTCGCCAAGAGTAGTAGGATTTCCGCAACCTAATCCAAGATTGACCTCAGATACATTTCCGATCTGTGTATCTGAATAGCCCAATGATTTAGCAATTAGTTCATTATTATTACCGCCGCCGCATCCGCAACTGCAGCCACAGTTGGAAGATGCTATTTTAGAATAATTTTCTTTTACAATTCTCTTAATATCTTCATCTCTCATATTTAATCCCCTCACAACAAGCCATTCCTTCAATGCCAAAATTTTTTAACATGTCGATTGTGGCCTTATCTTTGATACTGTAGATAATATTCCTGCCTTTCTTTTCTGATTTTAATATGCCAGCATCGACTAAAATCTTAAGATGCCTCGAGATTGTAGTCTGGTCTTTTTGGATATCAAACGTGAATTCGCATGCACAATACTCTTGGGTTAATAGGCATTTAACAATTTTAAGACGAGTTTCATCGCCTAGAGCTTTGAATACATCTACCTGAGCATCCATAATATTCATGTATATATGTGCATATATAAATATTTCTATTATAATAACAATTTTTTTAAATACACTCAAATATATCAAAACTGAGAGTATGAAGAGAATTGGTATTGTTGCTTGCGAGATCTTTGAAGAAGAGTTGTTAAAGCTCTTATCTGAATACAATTACATCAATAGAATTATACTTGTTTCTAATGATTCTTCAAAAGAGTTTCAAAAAATGCTTGAGTCTAAATATAACTATGAAAAAATCTCTATTGCAAGAGAACTGTGTTCAACAAGATTTCTAAAAAGACAAGAGCCTCTAGAAGTTGTTGTGAATATCCTGCCTTTTGCCCTCCATCTTTATGCAGAAGATATCAAAAGAGAAGTAGTTGCAGCGTCAAAAGAAATTGAAAAGCATGTTGATTATATTTTATTACTATATGGATTATGCGGTAATGCTTTAGGTTCTATACGAGAATTATTAATTAATAACAAAATAAAAGTTCCTTTTGATATTCTAACTAATGAAAAAGGGGAGATAATGGATGACTGTATATGCGCCCTTTTAGGGTCAAGTGAAAAATATCTAAAAGAATTAGAACAAACTACAAATATTTTTTTTATGACTCCCGGGTGGACAAAACTTTGGCCAAGGCTTTTAGAAGAAAAGACAAAAAATATAGATACAAAAAGAATGGCCGAGTTATCTGAAATGGATGTTAAAGAAAAGTTTAAAATGGCCCTTGGAAGCTCCGACTATAAGAGGGTAATAGGAATAGAACTTGATTTTATTGATAAATTTAATTTTAGGGCCAGATGCAAAGAGTTTGCATCGCATTTTAATAGTGAAATTGTCATAAGGGAAGGAACTATTGATACTTTAAGAGAATCATTCGAAAAAGCTATGAAAGAAATAGAAAAATAATTTATGATTGATTCTATAAGTTAGTATACCTATATCCTGTTTAAAAAATTGATTTTACTATTAATAAAAAATATAAATATTTAGTTAGAGTGTTACCCACCACTGCATTTACTGCAACCACCAGAACTGCTTCCGCCTGCAGAGTGTACTGGTACGAGGCCCATTGTATCGTAGTCTAATGCAAACAAGTTTGATTTTAATGTACTAACAGGCCCATGCCCATCATTTGTCCTAAACCAGTATTCTATCTCCCAGCCTCTTGCCTTCGGAGCTAATTTAAATAAATCTTCCTCTGACAATGGGAGTGTGTATAAAATCCCATCTTTTGAATTATTATCTGTGATGTCTTGCTTTTCCATTACCCTTCTAGAACCATTAATGTAGACAAACATATAGGCAGGCAAGTCTCCGTCAGTATCTTTGTAAATCACTTGAAATTTGTATGAAAAGGTATTTCCTTCAAAAGTATATAACAAAACTCCGCCTTCAAGGGTTGGTGGTGTATTTTGGGCAGCAGAAATAGGCGTTATCAATATTGAAACGGCAAATATAATTGCTGCAAATATCCCAAATAGTTTTCTCATATTTTTACCTCCAAACATAGGTTATTAAACTATTAATATTAATTATAAAAGTCTTTTTATTATAGATTAAACAAATTACTATCTAATAAACTTATTATTTCTAAAAGTTGATAAATCTTTAGAATTATCTCCATATAAGGAATATATAGTAAATTCCAACTATTATAAATATCACTGCAACTGCCTTTCTCATCCACTTTTCAAATGTCTGGACTTTCTTCATGACCTCGCCCATTTTTGAAACACTAAAAACTAATAATAGTGAGAATATGATCACTGGCAATCCTGTTGCAATTGCAAAGATTGAAGGTATAATAATTGGATCACTATTCTGAAGTGCTAAAGGAATAAGCATGCCAAAGTAAAATACACCACTTATTGGGCAGAATGCCAGAGCAAATAACATGCCTAACAATAGGCTGCCAAATAATCCTTTTTCAGATAAATATTCCTTAAGTTTAGCTATTCTTTCACTACTTTTTCCAAAACTTATATTGAATATATTAAGCATTAATATACCAAATAATAGCATAAGTGGTCCTAATAATACTTTTCCGTATTTTTGAAGTCCGATAGATATTGAAAATGTACTAATGCCTACCCATACAATGACTGCTGCTATGCCAATATATACAATCATCCTGCCAATGGTATATAAAATTCCAACAAGCAATGTATGTTTGCTGTTTCCAATTTTTTTAGATGCGTATGCTATAGCAGTAATATTAGTTGCAAGTGGGCATGGACTTATTGTAGTCATTAGTCCTATGAAAAAAGCAGCTATTAATGGAATATTACTTCTGCCTAATGATTCAAATAAAGGCATTAAAGATATAGTACTACCTTTATTGTATAATAAGTAAACAGCACTAATGAGAACAAAAAATAATGGAATAATGAAGTAGAGTTTATTTGAATATTTTCTTTTGGGTGGAATATCTTTAATAGATTCCTTAAGAGTAATTGAATACAAATCCATGATTTCTTTTTTTCTAGCTTCGAATTCGTCTTTTGATATTGCGTGGGACATATATAACTTTGTCAGTTGTTGTATTTTATCATCCAATGCTCTGTCATGATTAGACTGAATCATTTTATCACCAATAAAAAGAGAGAATTATATTTTGGTAAGGTCCCCACTAAGTCTCATATCAACAAGTTGTTTTACATAGTTCATGAAGTTGTCCTTGTTCTCAATTCGGTACCAAACACCAAAATTTTCTTCAATATAAAGGTGGCCTTGGTCATCATATACCCCAATGCACAATGCGGATCCTGGGGGCCTGTATAGTAAGACAAGTTCTTGATTTTCAGGGAGCTCATAGTTAACGTGTTTAAAGGTAATTCTTCCATTGCTTAATTCCTTAGAATAGTATTTGTTAATAGTTTCTTCTGCATATTCCCCCAAAGTCTTACAGCTATAACATTGGACTTTTGGGTGGAAGTGGAGAATCTCAACCTTCAAAACATTTACTTTTTCGGGAGATACATTTGTATTTCCTTGATTTGTATTTGTCTGCGTGGTCGTCTGCTGTGATTGCTCTTGAACTGCACTATTACTGACACAAGCAGAAAAAAGGACTAAAGAAGCGATTAATAGGATAATAAACAAGAATTTTTTCATTATATATGCCCCCATATTATAGTACCACATATAAACATATAAGTAGTTATTTATAGTATATTTATAAACATTTTGGTAGTATGAAATATTCAAATTTTTTTTACTAATCTTATAGAATAAAAATTAAAAAATATCTCACAATCAATCTTTAAAAAAGTTTATATATCAATATATAAATAATCACACATGGTAATTGATGAAAAACGAAATATTTCACTCCTTAAAGCAATGGGGGAGAGTACAAGGTATAAAATTCTTAGCGTGCTTGTTTTGGGGGAACGGTGTGCTTGCGAAATTCCGGGATTAATAAAAAGGTCTCAACCTAACACATCAATGCATCTCGCAAAATTACAGGATTGGGGGATTATACAATCAAGAAGAGACGGCAAAAGAATACTCTACACAATTAAGGATTCAAGAGTTAAGAAAATTTTAGAAATTGTGAATAAGGAGGATTGATTCTATTAAAGTAAAAGTTTTGGGAAGCGGATGCGCAACATGCAAAAATCTATATGAAAAAATAAAAAGATTAGCAAGTGAGGGAAAAATTAATGCAACTGTTGAATATAGTTCTGATATAAATGATCTTATTAATGAAGGAATAATGGGAAGCCCGGCGATACTAATAGATGGCAAAGTTGTAAAAGTTGGAAATCCCTCAGAAGAGGAGCTTAATAAAATTCTTGGCATAAAATAAGTGGAGGGTTATATATGAGAATGTTAGAAGAATTCTTCCCCGAATTTACAAAAAAATTAGATGAGATGGATGAGCTATACAAAGATAAAAGAACAATAGATGATAAGACCTATCAGTTCATATGTTTTGCACTTTCTATTAAAGCCAGATCAAAGCCGTGTGTATTAAAACATTTCAAAGGGGCCCTTGAAGCCGGAGCTACAGTAAAGGAATTAAGTTACATTTTTGCTTTGGTAATGAGAGAAGCTGCTGGGGCCGATGACTGCTGGACACACGACGTAATAGGGGATTGGAAAGAGATACTAAAAGGCAATATAAACTGTGAATGTAAAAAATAATTATTTTATTATATATTTCCAAATATTAGTCCTGCTATAGTAGAATACAATATAACTAGCATTACATAAACTATAGTTCTTTTTGAACCTAACACTTTTCTAATCACGAGCATATTAGGTAAACTCAGACTGGGCCCTGCTAATAATAAGGCCAAAGCTGGACCTTTTGCCATTCCTTTTGCGATAAGTGCTTGTAGTATAGGAATTTCAGTTAATGTGGAGAAGTACATAAATGCCCCAAATATAGAAGCTATCAAATTTCCCAAGACATTATTTTTTCCAACTATCTGTTCAATTAAATATTGGGGGATTAAAGGCATTATGAATCCAGCTATAAAGACACCAATAAACAAGAGAGGAATCAACATCTTTGAAAAATGCCAAGTTTCTTTAAGCCATGATGTAGAAGTTTCTTTAGAAAATTTGAAAATTGCTATTAAAGCTACAACTAATGTTAGAATTCCCATAGTGATGTATTTCAAAGATGGCCCTATTGATAAACCATTTACGACAAGCATCATTACCAGTGAAAAAAAGAATCCAATTAGAATTTTTGAAGAAACAGATACATCAGCACTTTCTTCTAAATATAGTTTACCACCTTCAGATCTTTCTCTAAAAATTAAAGCCATTGAAATCCCAACTATAATCGAAAGACTAACCGCAGAGATAACTCTTGCAAGACCTATAGAGAAACCTAAAACACTAAATGTTAAGAATATAGCTGCAATATTAATAGCTGGACCAGAAAATAGAAAAGTAACAGCGGGGCCAAGACCTGCCCCCCTTTTTCTTATAGATGCAAATAATGGAAGTATTGTGCAAGAGCAAACAGCAAGTATAGATCCAGATACTGAGGCAATACCATAGGATATTAATTTATTACTGTCACATCCAAGATACTTTAAAACAACGTCTTTTTTTACAAATATACTAATGGCGCCGGCAATGAACATGGCAGGAACTAAACACGTCAAAACATGCTTTCTTGCATAATCGTGCAAGAGATAGACGGCACTAAATAATGATTCCTGGAAAAGATTATTTGTGATAGGCATGAAATAAAATCCCAAAAAGAGGATAATTAATATCAAAAGAATATTCTTTTCTTTCATAACGAGCCCTTTGCTATCAATTTATAATTCTAAACATATAATTATTAATTGATATATAAAGTTTTCTACATTAATATAAGAACAAATAATTGGCCTTAAAAATAGCTAAATTAAAAATTAATTAAAATAGAAAAATATATTTTTAAGAGTACTCTTCGAGTCCTAGCCTCTTTAATGTTGCCTTTGTTGGAACTCCTTTTCTATCCCAACCTCTGAGGTCATAATATTCATCGAGCATTGTGTCAAGCTCTTTCTGTGGTGTGTACATTCCTTTTGAAGCACCAGATGGAATTGGCTCGTTCAAAGCTCTCCATGGAATTGTGTCGCCTGTTCTTGCTTTACCCGATTCTCTGATTGTGAATAATCTCTCCATTGTGTAAATTCTTTCTGCAATTAACTTGATTTCGTCTAAAGTTGTGTTCCATCCTGTTACTGCGTTTATCCAATCGGAATGAGCTTGAGCTACTGATGTTCCATAAATTTTTTCAGCAAAGTGACAAACAACAAGTGAGTCTCCTAAGCATGTCCAGTTTTGAGTATTAAAAGCATTCAAAGCCCTTCCTTCTGTTGTTTTTCTCTTCTCTGGGGGTAGTCCATATTCAATTGGTCTTGCATCGTGATGGCTTCCTCCCCTTGGAGATGTTGCGTAACCAACAGACATAGTCTTTTGTGCTCTTGGAGAGTGACCTGCAGGTTCAAGACCTTTGACATGGAACGCATATTTGTATGCATCCCCACCTAATTTTTCTGCAATTGCTCTTGTTCCCTTACAAATCAAGTCTCCAAATTCCCCTCGTCTCTCGGCTATTATTCTAACAAGCTCAAGAAGGTCTTCACCGTTTCCAAATTTAAATGTACGGCCACCTGTATCTTTTTCTGTTAAGAGTCCTCTTTCCATTAATTCCATAATCATTGAAGCTGTTACACCTGCAGATATTGTGTCTAGCCCATATTCATCAGAAAGTCTATCTGCCTCAATCACGTAGTCAACGTCACCTATAGCCGGCATACTACCAAAAGAATATTGAGTTTCATATTCAGGTCCTTCTGAAACGTTGTCCCACTTGTTAACTTTGAAATCTTTTGCGCAGTGAATACAGCAGCTGAAGCATGACCTATGTCTAATTAAATGTTCGGTATTGAGTATTTCTCCACCAATCTTATCAACATGTTCAAATGTTTCTTCCTGCATGTTTCTTGTTCCCATTCCCCCAAATGCATTAATGCTTGCAGGAAGCCCTGTAGTTCCATACTTAGAAAGACCCCCTAAAGTTTCTTTGGCTTTCTGAGCGAATTCTCCGTATAAGGCCTTTACTTTTCCCATGTCAGCTACTTTAACGTCTTTGTCACCGTATATAGCAATAGCTTTAAGGTTCTTTGATCCCCAAACTGCCCCATTACCACTTCTTCCAGCAACTCTTGTATCGGTGATAATTGAAGTCATAGGTACTAATTTTTCCCCTGCTGGCCCAATACATGCAACTTTATATTCATGTGTAAGTTCTTTTTTAATTCTGTGTTGTGTTTCTATTGTTTTAAGGCCCCAGAATCTTTCTGCCTCTCTTATTTCAACTTTATCGTTGTTTATAACAATCATTACTGGAGAAGCAGCTTTACCTTTAATTACAACGGCATCATATCCTGCATATTTCAACATTGCAGCGAATCCTCCACCAGCACTACTGTCTGCAAGAAGCCCAGTTTGGGGAGATTTTGCTCCAAAGTGTGTTCTTCCTGCTCCATGCGCTAAAGTACCGCTCAAAGGACCTGATGCAAATACAGAAACTGCTTCAGGCGAAAGTGGATCTATACCCTTTTTTACTTCGTCATAAAGATATTTTATTATGAATCCGTTTCCACCTAGCCATTTTCTATAAAAATCTTCATTTGGAGTTTCAACTTCAATTTTACCTGTAGTTAGATCTATATGTAAAATTTTACCAGCATAACCATAAACCATTTTAATCACCTACCGACAATGCATTTTTTGGACAAATCTTAACACATTCTGGTTCCCCTTCACATAAATTACATTTAATTGGGAGTTTGTAATCTTTATGCCAATAAATACCATCGTATGGGCAGGCTCTAACACATAATCTGCAACCAATACATTTATCTTCTATGAGAACAACTCTTTCTAGATCTTGATCAATTATAAGGGCATCTGTTGGGCAAGCTTCAACACATGGGGCATCATCACATTGTAAACATACATTGTATTTTGGCGCAACATAGTCTTCCGTCTTAATTCTAATTCTAGATTTTTTTGGGTTAAATGCATCGTACCACTTAGATGAACAAAACAGTTCACATAAATTGCATCCAGCACATTTTTTTTCATCAAAAACTATATGTTTCATTTAAAATACCCTCCTAGGATTGTTTCTGTTAATATTTATTCATATAAAAGATTTTCGGAATTATCGATATGTTTAAATAAATATAACGAAAAAATATATTTATTTAATTTTTTTACCAGTTTTTATACATTCTTTGCAAATTTGCCCTTCTAATACACATGATATACATATTGTTCTTCCACAAAGTCTGCATATATATGGGTAAACGACATGTTTTCCACAAATCATACATATCATAGCTATTTAGGTGTAAACTTCACAACCATTTGAAGTTACAATCAAGCTATTTTCAGCCTGAGACACCAAACCTCCTTCGCTGTCTAATAAAACATTGTAAGGATAAATTGCATTTGCCCTAATAAGATTTCTTAAAGAGAAGTTAATTTTAAGGCCAGTATAGTTTTTTTCTAACCATCTTTCTGCAAATGGTAAAGTTTTATAATTTTGTTTTATAACATTCAATAATTTCTTAGAACTAGGATCTCTTACAGGTCTGTCCTGAAGATATTTGAAAATATACACCTCTTCTGAAGATTTTAGCTTACCTGCCTTTGTAGATGCAAAAGGTTCTATCGCCATAGTATCCCCTTCTTTTAACTTTGTTCCAAGATTACTGTTGTAATTTGGAATAGTAATCCCAGAATGAAGAACATACGGTCTAAGTCCATGACCACAGAGATCTTTTATAGGATTAAAATTAAAATCTTTGATTGTTTCTTCTATTATTTTGCCGATATAATTAGTCTTTACTCCAGGCTCTACCACAGCGATTGCATTTTTTAGTGCTTCTTGTGTTGCTTTTATGAGTTCATCGTCGCTTTCATCAACTTTGACGGTATATGCTGAATCAGCAATACATCCTTCAACATGGCATCCTATATCGACCTTCACATAATCACCACTCTTAAGAACAAGGTCAGCACTAAGATTAGGTGTGTAATGCGCAGCGACACTATTGATAGAAATGTTACATGGAAACGCTGGAAATCCGCCCATTTCGATTACTCTATTTTCTATAAATTCAACAAGATCAACTAATTTATATCCACTAACAACTAATTTTCTTGATTCCTCTTTAACAATTTTAAGTATTTCTCCAGCTCTTCTATAGCTTTCAAAGTAATTTTGATCGTCTTGCATAGAACAACAATTGAATATCCATTTAAATTATTATTTACGGAGATACCCCTTTACTTCCAGTGGAAACTAAATTTTTATAATTCTTCTTTTATATTAATTAAAATTTTTATAAAATCCCATTATTCTATCTTTTTTTAACTATATAAATTTTTCCTCTAATTTAATTCATTTGAGCAATCAAAAACACATATGATAAACATGATCTTATATTTCAACTAAAACATGCAATTTAGAATAAAGCTTAATTAACCTTTGTTTTGTTATAATAGTACAAATTAATTTCCTTTTAATTTGATTTTATTAATTAAAGTAAATCTCCAGTGGAAACTAAGGGGTGGGAGAAATATATAAAAAGGATGGTCATAACATAGAATAGTAGAGTGATACAATTGAATGATGACGAAACACCTTTGAAGTACGATGCAAATACAAAAGCCAAGAATTTTTCTGAAGTTTCTGATAAAGATGAGCTCCAATATACTATTGCTTCAACTGTAGAAGATTTTGTTTCAAATAAACAATCATCACTTGATGATTTGTTTGACGAACTTCTTTTATCAAATTCTATCTTTAAAAATAAAGAAGTTTTGCGACATTCTTATACCCCAGACATATTGCCACATAGAAAAAATGAAATAGAAAAACTTGCTGCAATTTTGGTATCTGCCCTTAAAGGAGAGACACCTTCAAACATATTTGTTTATGGTAAAACTGGAACTGGCAAAACTGTTGTAGTAAAATACGTTGGAAATGGCCTTGTTAAAAAAGTTGGTGGTAAGGCCTTTTTGAAAACATCTCCAACAATTGATTGTAATACAGGCCTTCCGAAACCAGATCTTTGTTCAAATATGAAGATGGACATGCCTATTACTTTTATTTATATTAATTGTGAAGTTGTTGATACACAATATAGGCTTTTATCAAAATTATCTGAATACTTTGGTCAGTCAGTTCCTTTAACGGGTTGGCCAACTGATAAAATTTATGATGTTTTCTCTCAAAGTCTTGATAGTGAAAAGAAACTTGTTATTATTATTCTTGATGAAGTTGACCAGCTCCTCAAAAAAGGAGGGGATGATGTTCTTTATAATTTAACGAGAATTAATGGGGACTTGGAAAATGCTAAGGTTAGCATAATCGGCATTTCAAATGATTTGAAATTTATTGAGTTTTTGGATCCTAGAGTGAAGAGCTCTCTTGGTGAAGAAGAAATCATATTTCCACCATATGACGCTCCACAACTTATGGATATCTTGGAGGACAGGTCAAAAATTTCTTTTAATGAGTCGGTAATTAATCCTGGTGTAATCCCTCTTTGCGCTGCTTTTGCTGCTCAAGAACATGGAGATGCACGAAGAGCCCTTGACCTATTAAGAACTGCTGGTGAAATAGCAGAAAGACAGAATGCTAAAAAAGTTACAGAGCCCCACGTCAGAGTTGCAAAGGATAGAATCGAACAGGATAGAATATCTGAAGTAATTAAAACACTTCCAACTCAATCAAAACTTATACTCTATTCTGTATACCTTCTTGAAAAATACATGCCTGGAGAAATTATCACAGGGGATGTATTCAACATATACAAGGATTTAAGTAACATCTTAAAAATTGACATACTTACTCAAAGAAGAGTATCTGATTTAATATCGGAGCTTGATATGCTTGGGATATTAAATGCTAAAGTTGTAAGTAAGGGGAGATATGGGAGGACAAGAGAAATATCCTTAGGTGTCCCGCCAACTCAGATTAAATCCCTACTTGAAAATGACTTTAAAATCAAGAAAGTATCTGGGTATATCCCACCAATTCAACACAGGCTTATATAGATTAATTAAAAAGAAAAAGTAAATTATTTGACATTAACTTTTAATGCCTTTTCTTTTTCTTCTGTTTTCTTCATTATAATCTCAAGTACGCCATTGTCAAATTTGGCTTCAGTTTCTTCAGGCTTAATTCCCGAAGGCAAGGGAATTGATCTGTAAAAGCCCTGATACCTTCTTTCTTGAAAGAAATATCCTTTTTTCTCGTCCTCTTCTTTCTTTTCATAATTCTTTTCAGCTTTTATTTCAATTGAGTCTTCTGTTACTTTTATGTCAATGTCGTCTTTTGTAATACCTGGCATTTCTAGCTCCATTATAAATTCATTTTCATTTTCTTTTAAGTCTGTCAAAGGTCTTCTATATCTAACTACTTCTCCTTCTTTTGATTCGCCTGGACTCAATAAGGGAGTTCTTCTCCAAAATTCAGGAAAAGCCCTCTCAATTTCTTCCTGCATTTTTCTCATATCTTCCATAATATCAAACCAACTCATTTAGCTCACCTCTTTTATTTCCTACACTATATGTTAACCTAACTTTAAGTATATAAATCTTTCGCTTTCAATTTTTATTAGTGTATTTGCACTAATTAATAATTTAATGAGAGAATTAATATATTATATAATATGTGATAAATAATTCACGGAAATTATTATAAATATTAATACGTTGTGTTTTTTATGGATGAAAAATCTTCTACAAAAAATGGTACGTCATGTTCAGCAGTTGGATGTCCACTATGCACTAGAGATGGAATGATACTAGCTGGGATAGGTTTAGCAGTGGCATTTCTGATGCCGCCTCCATTTGGTTTTTTAGGATTTATAATACTAGGATTAGCCTATTTTCTGCCATCAATTAAAGCTAAAATCAATAGATAATCTTAATTAATCTTTTTTTATTCAGATGGGAACTGATTTGCAAACTGGTAGAATACAATAGGCCACCAATTAATATTTTCGCTGTCTATATCCTTTCCATAACTTATACCGTTTCTAACAATTATCAAATTTTTTTCAGGTGATACATAGATGTACTGTCCGTGATTTCCGGCAGCATAAAAGTCATAACTTGTATCCTCTCTCTGTATCCCCCACCACATAAGAGAGTAGTATCCAGAATATTCTTTGAAAAATGTTTTATCTGGATAATAGTTTTTATCTTCAGGGAAATAAGGCGCTGTAGATGCCACTATCCATCCTGAGGGGATAAGCTGTTTCCCATTCCAATTTCCTTTTCTTAGATATAATCTTCCAAATTTTGCAAAATCTATTGCCTTGCAATTTATTCCGCTTTCCATCTTCTCAAAATCGTTTGCATCTATACTCCATGAGCCGTCAAACTCCATCCCAACAGGCTTCCATATCTTTTCTTCCATGTATTCTGATACTGTACTATTTGTAGATCTCTCGATAATCATTCCTAGAAAAAGTGGGTTATAATTATTGTATAAGAACCTCTCGCCTGGATTCTCTCCAATTTTAGTTTTTTCTAGAGCTAACTTCCTCAAGTTGGGGGCATAATAAGTATAGATGTCATCGGGCGGTTCGTTATATTCCAATCCTGATGACATGTGTAGAAGATCAATTATTTTTATCTCACTAAATCTTATATCTCGCTCCTTTAATTCAGGGAGATAATCTGTTATGGGGTCATATAAAGATTTGATATATCCTTCATCAATTGCAATACCTATTAGCGCCGATACAAATGATTTAGCAACAGAAAATGACGTGACAGTTGATTCTCGGGTATAACCATTATAATACCTCTCAAATATTATATTATCTTTGTAGATTACAATAAATGATGTCGTATCTGTTTTTTCAAGGAACTCATCCAAGTCCCCTATCTCATTATCTCCGTATTTGACCTCGGCAAAACGACTCTTTACAACACTCTCTAAGTTATTTTCACCAAATTTGAATATTGGCCCTTCATTAGAAAACTCATTATATGGAAAAGCTTTGTAATGATTTACGTTGGCAGGCCCGTATCTTACTACTCTTCCTATTGTGGTATTAGAGTAGCTTAAGACAAAAAATACCAGAACAAGAAAAACTAAAATAATCAGTTTTTGTCTCTTTTTGAACATATTATTCATTTCCAAATTTTAAAGGTTTTAGTTAAAGATATTTAAAAATCTATCTCACTAAAGTATTAAGCCCAAACCGATTGATAACCTTTTAATATTGAAATAATATTATCATTTGTGGTAAAATGAGTGAAGATTTGAACAAACTTGCGCTTAAATATGCTCTTATTAACGCCTTTCAATACGGGGGCACTCCAAATTCTAAGGCCGTTACCGGAAAAATCATGGCTGAAATGCCTGAGGTAAGAAAGCAGGCAAAAGATGTAATTTTAGCTGTGGAAGAAGCTATTAATCAAATTTCAAAAATGTCTAACAAAGATATTGAAAATAAATTAAGAGAAGTATACCCTGAACACTTTTTAGAAAAACCAAAGGAAAAAGAAGCTCCCAAAGTGCTACCTCCACTCGATGGTGCAGAGATGGGAAAGGTAGTGACAAGGCTTCCGCCAGAGCCAAATGGGTATCCTCATATAGGGCATGGCATGTCATTTTACTTCAATTATTATTATGCTAAAAAATACGATGGTAAAGTTATTCTAAGATTTGATGATACCAATCCTAAGAAGGAAAAACTTGAGTACTACGATGCCATAAAACAAGATCTAAAATGGCTCAAAATAACTTGGGATGAAGAGCGAAACATGTCTGATGACATGCAACTTTACTATAAGTATGCTTTAGATCTTATTAACATGGGAAAGGCCTACGTCTGCAACTGTGATTCAGAATATGTATCTAAGCTTAGATATGACTCAAAGGATTGCCCATGCGTTTCAAACTCAGTTCAAGATAATCTCTCTCTTTGGAAGGAGATGGAAACAGCGGAGGAGGGGAAATATTCTCTCAGACTCAAAGGGGATATGACTTCCAAGAATACAGTCATGCGAGATCCAACTATGATGAGAGTTGTTGACCACCCTCACCCGATACAAGGTGACAAATACAGGCTATGGCCAGTTTATGACTTTGCTTGCGCAATTGAAGATTCTGTGCTTGGTGTAACACATGTACTTAGAAGCAATGAATTTGCATTAAGAATAGAATTACAGGATTATATCCGGGGGCTCCTAAATTTAAGAAATCCGAAAATAATTGAATATTCAAGATTCACCGTCAAAGGAGCGCCTACTTCTAAAAGACTAATTAGACCTTTAATAGAAGAACATGTGGTATCTGGATGGGACGACCCACGACTTGTAACAATTCGTGGCCTTAAAAGAAGAGGCATAACTCCAGAAGCTATTCATATGGTCGCAGAGGAGATTGGACTTTCAAAATCAGAACCAGAAATTGATTGGTCCCTTATAGAATCACTCAACAGGAAGGTAATAGATTCAACATCTGATAGATACTATTTTGTCTCAGACCCTAAATCTCTTGAGGTTATTGATGCTTCTTACCAGACTATCCAATTAAAGCGCCACCCAGATTTTGATAGAGGTTTTAGAGATGTTCATATAACAGATAAATTTTTCATATCGGGAAATGATTTCGCGGGTATAACTAAGGGCCAAATACTCAGATTAAAAGACCTATTCAATATTTTCATAATAGATACTACCCCTAATTCGATTAAAGCTATGCACACAGACGAAAAAATCTCTAAAGATGAACTTTCTAAAATAAAAAAGATTCAGTGGGTATCCGACAAAAATGTGAAAGTATCAGTTATAGTACCTGGAATCTTATACGAAGGGGAGGATATCAATCCAAATTCTCTTACTACGATAAACGGTTATGGGGAAGAAGGTATTGCCAACCTAAAAGTAGATGACATTGTGCAATTTGAACGCTTTGGATTTGTAAGAGTTGACAAGATAGACCTCAGTGGAGTTACTGTCATTCTGACCCACAAATAAGGTGAGTTATGGATTTTAAAGAAGCCTCTCTGAGGGAGAGGAAGATATACTACCATGAAGAATGGAAAGAAAAAGATGTTCCCGATTTTATAGTCGAGCGGATAACTGAAAGGGAATTTGCTTTCGACCACGACGGTAATGGATATAATGATAGATACAAAGGCTTTGAAAATGTTAGTCTGTTTTCAGATTTTTTAATTAAGAATTTTCCATATGCCGTCTGCACAAGCGTTTCATATTATTCAAAACCTAAAAACAGAGAAGACTGGAAGGGCGCCGAACTAGTTTTTGATATAGATGCCAAAGACTTAACAGTCAAAAGTTGTGACTGTAAAGAAGGGCACGTTTGTGAAAAATGTTTGTCTGAAGCTAAAGAAATTGTTTTAAAAATAAGAGACACAATGATTGGAGATTTGGGCATAAAACAATTAGTCCTTGTATATTCTGGCAGGGGGTACCACTTGAGGGTAGTAGATAAAGAGGTACTTCCACTAGAGAGAAGATCAGAAATACTTGAATATGTCACAGGCTCTAAGAGACCAAAAGACCTTTTTTTATCTCATGGATATCCTGCTGTTTACAGAAAAATGTTTACCTTGACTTTTAATAAAATGAAGGAAAAAGATCTCCCTTTTAGTAAAAATATTGTTGATACTCTTCTCGTAGAAAAAGAATCAATTTTATCGAAGCTAAATACTTACCATGCCGATTTTCTAGATATTAAAGGTATAGGGGATAAGACAAAAAATGAATTTTTGGGCCATATAGAGCGAATAAATGCATCTTTAGTCGACGGGAAGGTTACTGTCGATGTAAAAAGAATATTGAGGCTGCCTTCCACGCTTCACTCTAAAGTTTCTATGAAATGTGTCGAAATAAAGGATATTGAAAATTTTGATCCATTAAAACAAGCTGTTCCAAAGTTCGTTTTAGAGAGAAAAGATTAGATTTACCAAAAGCCTTTAAAACATTTATAGTTATTGACTTCATGGTTTCCGAGGTGCCCGAAGACTACAATCCTGTTTCTTTAGAAACAAAAATACTAGAGGACTGGAATGACATAGATATCTATGCCAAATTAAAGCAGTTAAGATCAAATGGCCCTAAATATTTCTTTCTAGATGGGCCACCCTACATGAACGGAATGCCACATATAGGTCATGCTAGGACAAGGGCTTTGAGAGATCCCGTCTTAAAATATAAATCAATGAATGGGTACAATGTATGGCATCAACCAGGATTTGATATGCATGGGCTTCCTATTGAGGTAAAAATTGAGGAGTTATTAGGCACCAAAACAAAGAGTGATATTGAAAAAATAGGAACAGAAATTTTCATAAAATCATGTAAAGAAAGGGGCTTATCATTCCTTAAAATATGGATTGATTTTTACAAGAGATTTGGAATGATAGGTGATTTTGAAAATCCTTACATGACATTATCTAATTCATACATAGAGGCCTCTTGGTATTTCTTTAAGAAAGCTTGGGAAAAAAATCTTTTGTATAAAGGCAAGGCCACAGTTGCCTGGTGTCCGAGATGTGAAACGCCACTCTCCGGCTATGAGTCAACTGATGAGTACAAAGATGTAGAAGATGACTCAATTTATGTTAAATTCCCCTTAGTTGACAGAAAAGATGAATATATTATTATATGGACAACAACTCCATGGACTATTCCAGCAAATGTAGCTGTTGCAGTAAATCCAAAGTATGATTACGTTAGGGTAAAAGCAGGAAATGAAGTATGGATAGTTGCAAAGGAGCTTTTGGATAAACTAATGACCTTGTTTGAAATTGATGATTATCAAATTATTGAAACTTTGAAAGGAGAGGCTCTATTAGGCCTTAAATATAGGCATATATTTGATGATGATGTACCCGTACACAAACAGTTCAAAGAGCCAAATGCACATACAATTATTCTTACAAATTATGTAACATTGGAGGATGGTACAGGTTGTGTACACACAGCTCCAGGGCACGGGCCTGATGACTACAGTGCCGGGGTAGAATTTAAGCTTCCAATATTTTCACCTGTAAACGAGACCGGAAACTTCACAGAAGAAGCTGGAAAGTATAAGGGCATCTATATCAAAGAAGCCAATGATTTAATCATTGATGATATTGAAGACAAAGGCTTCCTTGTCTTTAGAGATTCTATCTTCCACAGATACGCTCACTGTTGGAGATGTAAATCTCCTTTGTTATATAGGGCTTCTGACCAGTGGTTCGTAAAGGTAGAGGCTATCAAAGATCAGATATTAATAGAAAATAAGAAAGTAAAATGGGTACCCGATTGGGCAGGTGAAAAGAGGTTTCACAATTGGATTGAAGGTGCAAGGGATTGGTGTATTTCAAGACAGAGGTTCTGGGGCATACCTTTACCTATATGGGAATGCACATGTGGAAACATTACTGTTGTTTCTTCTATTGATGAGATAAAATCTTTAGGGGGAAAGGTTCCAGAGGACCTGCATAAACCATATATCGATGAAGTTTCTCTAAACTGCCCTAAATGTTCTGAAAAGATGAAGCGTGTTCCTGATATAGCGGATGTCTGGTTTGATTCAGGAGCTTCAACATGGAGTTCTCTAGGATACCCTCAAAACACTGAGAAATTCAATGAACTTTTTCCAATGGACTTCATAACAGAGGGGCTTGATCAGACCCGAGGTTGGTTTTATACATTAATGCTTGAAAGCTTCATAGTTTTTGACAGGGCACCATACAATCAAGTTTTGATGAATGATTTCGTCTTGGATCAATTTGGGCAGAAGATGTCAAAATCACTTGGAAATGTAGTTGATCCAAAGGATGTCATAGCAAAATATGGTGCAGATGTCACAAGATTCTACTTACTATGGGAGATTGCACCTTGGGATAAATTAAAGTTTAACTGGGAGAATGTTGAAAGTATTTACAGAACCTTTAACATATTATGGAATGCCTATAAGTTTGTTACCCTTTACATGTCTCTTGATAAATTTGATGTCAATACACCCCTAAAAGATGTAAAAAAATACCTAAAAGACGAGGATAGGTGGATACTCTCAAGAATTAATACTCTTACAAAAGAAGTTGAAGATAACTTTGATACACTTGATTTACATTATATACCTAGAAAAATAAAGGAATTCATCTTAGAAGACCTTTCAAGATGGTATATCCGTCTTGTAAGAGAAAGAATGTGGCTTGAGGGTGACGACAAGGAAAAGATAAGTGCTTACGTTACTTCATTTTATGTATTCAAGAGATTATCAAAGCTATTAGCACCTGTATCCCCTTTTATTTCTGAAGCCATATACAAAAACTTTGTCGGGGAATCCTCAATCCATCTTTCAGACTGGGACGTACATGACTCTTCATTAATTGATTCCGAGTTGGAATCAAACATGTCCATACTTAGAAACATAATTGAGGGTACTCTTCACGCCAGACAAAAAGCTGGCATTAAACTAAGATGGCCGATTTCGAAGGCCATAGTTGAAACTCAAGATGAGAATGTGAAAAGAGCTGTTCAATCCTTATCTGGCATAATGAAGAAACAGATTAATGTTAAAGAGATAGTAATTGGTGAAGTAATACAGGAGCTTGAGATACTTCCAAATCATAAATCAATTGGCCCTAAATTTAAGGGAGATGCAAAAAAAGTTGTTGAGCTACTAAAGACTCATAATCCTTGTCTTATAAAATCTGGATTTGAAAAGGACGGCTTCTTCAATGTCGATGGATTTGAAATATCTCCTGAAGATGTTAACTTTAATTATCTTATACCTCAAGGGTACGAATTAAGCGAGTTTGAGAATGGAAGAGTCTACCTTTACACAGTAATTACAGAAGAACTGAAGTCTGAGGCCATAGCAAGAGAAGTTATACGAAGAATACAGGAAATGAGAAAACAGGCAAATCTAAATGTAGAGGAATACATCAACTCTTACGTTGAATCTAGCTTTGAATCGGACTTAAAGAATCATGAAGACTACATTAAGAGAGAAACAAGAAGCAAAATCTTACTTTTTTCCAAAGATAATAACTATATTGATAAAGAATGGGAAATAGACGGCGATAAATTCCTGATTGGAATCAAAAAACTGAATTAACATAGGTATGTTTGAATGTTTTACTTCTTCTCTATTTCTAAGCTACACTATATCTTATAATCTCAATTTTTTTAAAGGGGTATAACTAAGTTTTTTATATCAATATGAATACACTGGTTTGATATCATGCCCGCAAATGTTACCCCTGAATACCTAAAGGCAGAAGACGCATATAAATCTGCTAAATCTCCCAAAGAAAGACTAGTTGCTCTCGAACTTATGCTTAGTACTATTCCCAAACACAAGGGTACAGAAAAGATGCAGCTTCAGATAAAAAGAAATTTATCAAAACTAAAAAAGGAAGTCGAAAAGGAAAAGGAACTTAAGAAGGGCGGTTCTGGAGGGGCTAGTTTTTTTGTTAGGAAAGAAGGTGCAGCTCAAGTTGCTTTAGCAGGACTTCCAAATTCAGGGAAATCAACAATTTTAAACAAACTTACAGGAAAAGATGTTGATATTGGGCATTACGCTTTCACTACAGTTAAGCCGACACCCGCAATGCTTCAATACAAAGGTATACAGATACAGCTTGTTGACATGCCTGGTTTAATTGAAGGAGTTTCTCTTGGTAAGGGTATGGGCGGCCCATTGATTAGTGCAATAAGAGCCGTCGATGCAATAGTAATTCTAGTTGATTTGTCAGTTGATCCTGTAAAAGACCTTGAACTAATATTAAAAGAACTTGAGGCTAAAGGCTTGAGGATTAATAAAAAAGTTCCCAACATAGAAATCCAAAAAATCCCAACTGGGGGCATTGAAATAATTGGTGAGAATTTTTTAGTTGAATGCAATTCCCAAGACGTTAAAAAAATCCTTCAAGAAGAAAGAGTTCACAATGCCATAATAACTATAAAAGAGCCTGTCACTTTAACTGATATATTTGAAGTCTTGGATAGCTCTTTAGAATATAAAAAAGCTATTATAATTGGAACTAAGGGTGATTTGCCTGGGAGTAAAGAAGGCCTGGAAAGACTCAAGATACATGTAACTAATTTCAAAGTTATCCCAGTTTCTGCAATTAACAATGTTAACCTTGATATCTTGCCCTTTGAAATATTTTCTATTTTAGGAATTATTAGGGTATACACACGTTCTCCAGGTAGAGAAATTGACAACGAGGCCATGCCAATGAAAATAGACTCCACGGCCCTCGATGCAGCCAAAAAAGTTCATAAGAATCTCTACAAAAACTTCAAGTTTGCCAGGGTTTGGGGAGATTCAGCAAAATTTGACGGTCAGAGGGTAGGGCCAGAGCATGTATTACGGGACGGAGACATCATAGAAATCCACATCTGATTCCTTTATTAATCTACCAAATAAGATTGGTGTAATTATTATAGAAAGCAACGTAACTATTACTATTGATGAGTATAAGTCACTTGATATAACGCCGTTAGAGAATCCATACCTTACAATTGCAAGCTCTAGAGATCCTCGACCACACATTCCCACTCCAACGAGAAGTGAATTTCTGTTGTCTATCTTGCAAAGTTTACTGGCTAAACCGCATCCTATTATCTTTCCTCCCATTGCGCCTAAGAATAATAAAATTATGAGTGGAATATTTATCTGAGTATTTTCTCGATTAAACAAAAGCCCGATATACACAAAAAATAGTGGCATAAATAAAAATCTCATTAATGTATTCATCTCACTAGTTACCTCATTAAATCTAATCCTAAAAGATAACATTGGGTCTTCTTTTTCCTTTATTCTGCTTAGCACAAGGCCGGCAAGGAATGAACCAATGACTTCATGGAGCCCTATAAAAGAAGCGAAAAGAGCGAAAACTAGCGTGAAAATGAATACAATCATAATGGACTGGTGTTGGTCGCCTTCAACTAAATATTTCACAATCCTTCGACCTTTTGAAGATATCAAAAATTCACTTATCAGAATAGTAATTACAAAAAAGATGACAATTTTTAGGGTTACGTTTCCTATATCTACTAGATTAAACGTTGATTGATTAAGCGTAATTGTTGACAACAATCCAACTAGATATATGGCAATTATATCATCAAAAAAAGAGGCTCCAAGGAGGATATGGGATACATTCTGATTGCTTTCATTTGCTACCATCCCCCCTATAATTTCAACAGCAGTGTTTGTTAGAATTATTCCAACAAATAAGGAAGGAATTAATCCAAATCCTAAAAACCAAGGTACTGAAAAGCATAGAACAAAAGATGTAATGACGCCGAATATCCCAATAATAATTGCTGTATACTTGGCCTTTAATAGTTCCTTATATTCACTTGTAAGCCCAGCATAAAGCATTATCACTAAAAGCCCGATATCGGCAAGAACTTCTATTTCTTTGCCTGGATAAATTATCCCCAATAAAAATGGCCCAAATGCTATACCACAAATGACATGACCTACAATACTAGAAATATTTTTCCTCTCTGCTATATCTCCAAATATCTTTGCAAATAAAAATATCAACAAAATATTGGTAAGGTCAATCATCTAATACCTCTTTTATAGCCTTTCCAAGAGCTTTCTTTAATATATTTATATCTCCTTTTTTATAACAAACTGGGAGATTGAAAATCTCAGAAAACTCTTTACACCTTTCATAATAAATCTCTTTGTCCCCAAAATCTAAATCTACCGCAACAGTTCTTTTGTATCCTGTTTTGTCAAATACAAGCTTCATTTTATTGATGTCAAAGGACCCCACAGTCTCGCATGATAACTCTCTCCAATATTTTGCCCAGCCGTATGTCATAAACCATGTACCAGGTTCCTCATTTATAGTTTCTATGTAGCCGTTTCTTGATCCGATCAGTGCACAAACACAATCATCGACAATTTCACCTTCATTATCTTTTAATATAACAACTGGAACTTCTACCTTGCTTTCTTTCATTAAAGCTACAACATCTCCAAGAGAATTCCCGCAAAGTCCAAAAAACACTACGAGGTAATCTACATGTTTTTCTAAATCTTTTGCCGCTGATGCCACTTCTTTTTTTATCAACGGAGGATCTACATGCAAGGCAAGCGGGAGTAGGTACAAAATCACTTCAACGTCATTTTCTCTCTTCAAAAATTTCACAGAACATAACTCTCTTACTATCCTAAATTTTTCAGGAGGGAGATTTTTGGTAGCTATATCCTGAAATGCTTTAGAGGCTTCATTATTATAAATCAATATTTTGTCTATTTCAGGGAAACTCCCAAGTATTTCTAATAATTCATCCTCGAATATCTGGCATACTACAATTCCTATTCTTTTCATGAGGATCTATCCCCTAACCCACCTTAATACTTCGTTAAAACTGGGCTTTGTACCATATCTCAATATGCCTATTTTGAATATTTTTGATGCAATTTTTACTGACACTATCAGAGAAATAGAGAGAATGAGTAATGAGATGATTATGTCAACCACTGGAACCTCAGAAAGCAGAATCCTCATCATCATTATCGTTGGAATAAAAGGAGGTGCCATACCAAGTAATCTTATGAACGCCATATTTGGATTCTGGACTATTCCAAAAAACAATAATAGAGGTATAAAAACTAAAAACGATACCAATGCAGATATCTGCTGAGAGTCTCTAGTACTAGTTGAGATAGAACCGATTATTGCAAATATTGACGAATAGAACAGGTATCCCAAAACGAAGAATACCATAATTAAGATGCCTTTCTCGAGAGAAACTAAGGGAATTTTTAAGAATGAAGTAATGACTACTATTCCACTCATCCAAATACTAACCTGTAATATACCTAAACCCCCTAAGCCCAAAATCTTTCCTGAAAGAAGTTCATTAGACGATATTGTGGAAAGTAAAACTTCAACTACCTTGTTTTCTTTTTCTTCGATTATTCCATTTAGGAGATACCCCCCTGCATTCATAATCGACATGAACAAAAATAGTGGAAGAAGGTAATTCCCAACAAAAGAAAATGGCGTTTCAACTTCTTCACCTTTCTTAGTTACTGTAATCCTTTCCATTTCAATCGGATTCTTAATTTTTGCTATGATTTCTTTTGAAATGCCCTTTTCTTCAAGGAGGCCTTCGATAACTATGTCAGAGAGTATAGTCTCAAGATTCATATTAGCCGATGAGAATGAAGATAATTGAACTTTTGAATAGTAAGAAACTTTCCCAACTTCCAAAAAATCACTTGGGATTACTATATAGCTGGATATATTATTATTCTCAAGAAGTTGTTTGGCTTCTTCAGCACTTAATAGGTCTTTTATAATATAGTCATTATACCTTTCCTTAAGAATTGGCAAAACAACACCTGTTTCATCGACTACCCCAAGAGTTTCCTTCTCGTGAGATATCGTCTGCATGAAAAATACTGGGATAACCATTGACATTACTAGTATTAAAGGAAGAAGAAAGGTAAGAATAATAAATTCCTTTCTTTTTACATTAGTCAAAAATTCAGTTACTGCAACTATTTTTGTTTTAGATCCCATTTGTCACTACCTCAACAAAGATGCTCTCAAGTGAAGATTCTGATATTTCATACTTAGTTATATCCCCCTTGATCAATAGAACCTTCAAAAGATCATTATAATTAGTATCTTTTCTTAATTCTATCTCAGCTTTGTTACCCTCAAAATAAACATTTTGTATAATGTCTATATCTTCAAGTTTTGTTATTTTATTCCTAAACTCAACAGAAACAAAATTTTTTGAATATTTCTTTTTTATTTCTTCTAGCGACCCATCAATTAATTTTACCCCTTTGTTGATTAAAAATATATGATCGCAAAGTCTTTCAGCTTCATTCATCTGATGAGTAGAAAAAATTATTGTTTTCCCCGATTCCTTCAACGAATAAATGATTTCCTTCATATTCCTTGTGTTGATTGGGTCAAGCCCCATAAACGGCTCATCTAGAATAACAAGGTCTGGATTATTAATTAGAGATACAATAAGCTGAACGTTTTGTTGCATTCCCTTAGAAAGTTCTTCTATCTTGCTATTGGCCCTATCTTTAAGGCCAACTCTATCAAGCCATATCTCTGTATTTTTTCTGGCTTCCTCTAAACTCAATCCTTTAAGTCTTCCAAAATAAAGTAAAAGGTCAGATACCTTGTATTTTCTATAAAGTCCTCTCTCTTCAGGGATATAACCAATCTTTTTCTTACTTTCTTCTGAAAGTTTTTCCCCAAAAACTTGTATGCTTCCCGAATCTGGTTCTATTATCCCCATAATCATTCTGATTGTAGTTGTCTTCCCAGCTCCGTTTGGCCCTAAAAATCCATAAATCTTACCACTCTCGGCAGTAAAAGAAAAATTATTCACCGCTACCCTATCATTATAATTTTTTGTAACATTGTTTAGTTCTATTACCTTCATTTTACTACCTATAATTGTCTATTAATTATTTGGGCCACATTATCTGCATCTTCGGGTATTTTTTTTAATATCGCAACTATGCCCTGAAATGTCTCAGATAAATTATCTTTTTCAGTTTTTTTAATATAATTATTTAACAATGAATCAGATAATTCTTCTGCTTCATTCTTTTTCTTTAGTATTTTCTTAGAAAACCTATCTATTCTATCATTATCTGCATCTTCTATTTTTTTCATCATAAGGTATATTTCCCTTGTAATGCTTTCGTTTGTCTCAACTAATTTTACTAAATCTTTAATTAACTCATTAGAAAATTTCTCTTCTTTTAAATTAACTAGAATGTCTGAAACTGATTTTGTTTTCTGACCTATATTGCCTATGAGAATAGATATTTCACCATATTTCGTTCCATTTGGCCCTAATAACAGAGCTTTATCAAGGTTTTGTTTTAACTTATCTTCGTAAGATCTCGCTTCGTTTTCTAATTCCAAAACTATTTTGCACTTGTCTTTCATTTCTGGTATACATTCTTTTTCTAGAAGCTTTATAGCCTCTTCAAGTGTTATGACTGAATCTTTTACACACTTAATTTGATGATTAAAATCATTAATATACTCTTTTGAAAAAACATTATTGAACAGGTTCATTTGAAGCCCACCATTTCATCAGCCTCTATATATGACTTATTATTCCGTTACATTTATAATTTTAATTAATTTTTAGATGTCTTATGTGATAAGATGGAGATATCAGACTTTAAAATAGCTCAAGATGAAAATGTATACCCTCCTAGTGAAGATTCATATCTATTGATTGAGGCTATAAATCCAAATAATTCCCGAAATGCCCTTGAGATAGGTATAGGAAGCGGTTTTATTTCTCTGCATCTTGCAAAGAAAATAGATACAGTCTTTGGCTGTGACATAAATCCATATTCATTGTTTTTATCTCGTCAAAATGCTTTAGCCAACTCAATAAATAACATTTATCTCTTTTCCTCTAATATTTTTTCTTCTATTAAAACTGGAACTTTATTCGATCTTATAGTGTTCAATCCTCCCTACCTACCTGTTGATTCGCCGCCAAAAAAATTAATTGATTTATCATACCACGGAGGTATCGATGGAGGGGATCACATACGTGCATTCTTGAAGAGCCTAGGGTTATTTTTATCTATCAATGGAACAGCTTATCTACTTCAATCCTCTCTCTATTCATTGGAGAATACTACCGATTATTTGGATAATAATAATTTTAAATATAACATTAAAAAAACATTAAAATTAGATTTTGAGACCTTATATGTTCTTGAAATCAGCTTTTTCAAAAATAACAAATTTTAGCCCTAAACTTTCATAGATAACTTCTACATCGGGTAATTTTTTGAAATAAAGAAGATGAGATTTACAGCCTTTGTTACAATCAGAAGACCCAAATTTGATTACTGGAATCTCGGCACCTTTTTTACTAGCTAGGCTCTTAGAAAGATAATGTTCTTGATTTATTTTAACTTCAGAAGTGATAATTTTGATTATTTTGGCCTTATCGATTAAATAATCTATGTGCCACCTTTTACTCTTTTTTTCTTTTAGATGGTACCTTACCCTACCAAACCCACCAAGAGCGCTACCGTTATAGACATAATACCCTTTTTTGAATAAATAATTTCCTAACTTACCAATTTGTATATATTGATCATTTTCAACTAGTAATATCAATGAGTAGATCCCTTTATGCATTAATTATAGTGTGGAATATTTCTCTATAAACTTATCTTTAAGCGAAATCCATTCTTCAAGCTTTTCAGGTATTTGATCAACATAGTATATTTTTTTATCTCCGGCACTTTCTTTGATGAATTTAACGTTTGAATCATTTAGTAGCTCTTCCACAACCTTGTCCCTATCCATTTTATCGTATCTTTTCATCCATTCTGGCACTTTTTCACCGTAAATCTTATCCATGAATTGGAGATTAATTCTGGAACAATAAACAATTATTTTTTGGCTCTTTCTTTCTAATGATTTCATCTTTAATATATCGATAGCCTCACTTAAAAAAAGACCCAGATCTTCCCAGGAATATACTTTTGTGCCTTCTAGTTCTCCTGTAATCCTGTAGTTTTTATCGAAATAATTTAATAGTGCAACAAGCTGCTTTGGTTCCTTAATAGAAATTTCGTTAGCTTTAATATTACCGTTATAGACAAACGAGAATTTTTTCATATCCCTCAAGTATTCTTTGAACATTTCAGGTAACAATTTAGTCGCAGGTTTGACTACTATTTTTATACCATTTTCTTCGACGTAACTATACACCTGTATCTTCAAATGAACACCAGATATATGAATTGGAATTAGTAATATATAAATTTATATATACAAGTGCATTATTTGTTAATAGAATCTATATATCCTTGAAAGCTAAGATTTATTAATTGAATAACTTCTTCTATTTCAAAATACAGAATTTTGAAATGCAGGGGGATAATATTGGATATAGAAACCCAATTATCAAAGAAATACGGTATTTCTAGAGAAGAACTGATAAGGGCAATTGAACGTGAAATTAAATTGATAGAATCTAAAGGAAGCGGAGGAAGAAAAAATAGGATAAAGCTTGTAGAGACAGAATTCGTTAAGAGACACTTTATTAGCCCTAAAAACGCTGAAAAATTCCTCAAAGAAGCAAAAAAGCGTATTTCCACAACTTCTTTTTGGAGATTAAGAAGAAATCTTGAGAAAAAAGGTATATTGGTAGATCCAGATGGGAACTTGATAGAATAACTTAATAATTAATAATTAATATTTATTATATAATAACTATTAATTAGTAACTTTTATCAATCATTTTGGGCCTATTTATATACCATCTCTAGATTCTCTTTTTTAGTCTAATTAGCCTACTCAAAACAGTGAAAAATATGCTCTTTTCAGGCCAAAACATTTATAAATAATCATAATAGTTAATAACTAATACATATAAGTTAATAGTTAATATCTATTAAATAATATATAATAGGTGATATCTTGGAATCTATTGCCATATACAATCAGAAAGGTGGAACAGGAAAAACTACTACCACTATAAACTTAGGGCATGCTCTTGCCCTTACAGGGAAAAAAGTACTAATAATAGATATAGATGATCAGGGAAATGATGCAGAATGCCTAGGGGTAAAATTTACCAAAAGTATTTATCATTTACTAAAGGACGAAGAACCTTTTGAAGAATGTATTACAAACGCTAGAAAAAATTTGGATTTGTTGCCTTCAGATGAAACTATATCTCAAGTGGCCTTAGAAATGGTAGGTTGGAGAAATAGAGAGAACGCTTTAAAGAAACGCCTTGAAGGTATTAATTATGATTATGTTCTAATTGACTGCCAAACTGGATTAGGTATACTAAATGAAAACGCCCTTAATTTCTGCCAAAAGCTGCTTGTACCTGTATCAATGGAGTATCTTTCTGTAAAAGGTCTTTTTAAAGTTGATAAACTGATTTATGATTTAAGAGAAGATTTTCAGAAAAACTTGAAGATAGACCTTATTGTTCCAACATTTGTCGATGAAAGGGTAAAAAGAACTAAAGAATATATTGAATTCTTTGAGAGCATGGACCACTTTAAGGATAGCATAAGTCCATATATTCGAATAGATACTAAATTATCTGAAAGTTTTGCTCACGGAAAGACAATATTTGAGTACTCTTTGAACTCAAGAGGAGCCTATGATTATATTCAATTATGTAAAAGAGTGTTGGAGGGAATTTGATGGCCTTAACCGAGGGATTAAAGAATGATTTGGAGAAGGAAATACAGAGAAGAGTAATTCTCACTAAAGAGGAAATTGATCACGAAAAAGAAAAAAAAGAGATAATGACTCAACGTTTTACCCATCAAGATGCAGATAAACCCCAATATAAAAAGAAAAAAGTGATAAAAAGTTTTTCCTTGGACGAAGAGCTTGTTAATGCTCTTGACACATTAATAAAAGACAAATTAGGCATCCCGAGATCAATCAAAATTTCTTTGAACACTGGGGAAAGAAGCTCAACAGTTGAAGAAGCAATAAAAGAATATATTGATAGAAGGGATCCTGCACTTTTAAAATAGATTATTAAATAATATATAATAATTAATAATTAATAGATATTACTTATTAATTAATAAATATTATATCTGTAACCTTTTTATTCTCTCCTTTTCAGAGATTACGGACCCCGTATCCTCATCAACACATTGAACAATTCCATCTATAATTACTGTTTTAATTTCTCCTTTTGCAGGATTAAAACCTTTCAAGTTTTCTGCGTCCATTAGGCCTATTTTGACTGCTTCATACAATGTGTTTGGATTTGTCAAGGCGTCTTGACTATCATCAAGTGACTTTATCGTTTCTAGAATCAATTTAGTATCTTTGAGTATCTTTTCCTTTCTTTTTATTATTTTTTTGTTATCTTCTATCCCAGGCAACCCTTTCAGACAATTTTTTATTACACCTTTGGTAATCTTTGAGCTTTCAACTATAACTTCTGGCGTTGCAACATTATAGGCTTCAGAATATCCGACAACATGAACAATATGTGGCTTCAAATACATACCAATCGTTACTGATGAAGCAAGCTCCCCTTTAGCTACATTTTCATCAACAGAAAGGGAGGCAAGTCCTGTTCTTATCATCCTTAGAATAGTAAAATCTTTATCTGATAATTCTGATATTATATCTATTTTTGCGAGCATTTTTGCTAAATCCATCTCAAGAGATATCTCCGGGGGAACATTCATCATAAACTGCTGGACATAATTCCTAACTCCCAATTTCTTTGCATTGTAAGTTGCGATATAAGCAGAGGCAACTTCAATCTGGTCGGAAGTTTTTCTAAGGGCCCATTGATGGGAATCATTAATTTCAATTGGCACATTATTTTCTGCGTGCCATTTTATAGTTTTTTGATTCTCACTGATTGCACTTACTAAATCCCTCTTAGATCTCCCATCCAGTTCTGAATACCAAAAAAGAGGTATTGCCCCCCACGCATTATTTATTGTCTCTTTTAACATAGCCCCCCATTTTATCAAGTCATTTGTGCCCGCATAACATCTCAAAAGAGGAAAGTTACCTATTCTTGAAGCTTCATAAATAGACTCTAGATCTTCTTTTTTTCTTAGAGGTACCCCTCCACCACCCTCAAATTCTTTACAAATATTTTCTTGATTAAAAAAACATTCTTGAGCGATTTGGTCTGGCCCTATAGATATAATATCAACTGTTTTACTTTCTGCAATCTCTTTAACACCTTCAATCGTTTTTTCAAGAGACGGTAGTCCGAAATGATGTCTTATTAGGGGAAATGGATAAAATTTTTCAATTCTTTCATAGAGATTTTGGGAGTATTCTAAAGGGTCATATTCTTTCTTTCTTCCAAATATCTTATCGAGAATCTCGTTTTGAGTTTCTATTCCTTTAAAAACTCCCTCAAATATTTGAACTTCTTCTGCTATTTCACACACTGCAGGTGTTCCTCCAAAGAAAAATCTTGATTTAATGTGATTTTCTCTAATAGAACTTTTCAACTTATTGAATAATATTTTAGCAGTTTCTGGCTCAAGCCTGTAACTTAGACCTACAATATCGGGGGTTTTTTCTATAATTATCTCAATGAGTGCGTCTATGTCAATGCAAACCCCAATAAATTCTGTGTCAATATTATTCTTATTCAACAAACTCTCAAAATTTTTAATCCCTTGCACGTGTATGCAGTTACCTATGGTTGCGAGAATAGCCTTCATACTATCTCCCCGGCCATAAGTCTCTTTATAGTTTTTAAATCAAAATTCATAATCCCCATATGATCTACAGTTCGCCCTTCACTCCAAAAATCTCTTTCCTGTTGGTAACATGCTATGTTGACAAGTGAATCAATGCACTTTGTTTCCACGCCAAACTTTTTACCTAATGAAGACATTGGAACAAGACTCATTGGAACATCTTCTAGAATGTACCTGTGGTGGATAGTTGAAGGGGCCATTACACCTTTATATGCAGGCGTAGTTTGGACTGATTCATAAAGATCCAAACCAGTTGAGCCATAAGAGAAATAAAGCCAGTCTTTCAATGAAGGCACTCTTATCCCCACAGCTTCTGCAATTTTTATTCTTTCCTTATCCACATGCTCTAATACTTTAGCAACACCGGGTGAAATTCCCTCAAGATAATATTCAAAATTACCGTGATTAGACTCAACCCACCCAGTATTTAGGAGCATCACACCCGGGTGAAACATAACTGCAACGTTTCCTAAACTTGTATGAAGAACGTCTGATGTGGGTGTAAACTGTGGAAATGCCATCCTTAATTTTTTAATAAGTTCTGGATTTTTATATGATCTAACAGCTGAAACTGGAACTGACCTTTTTATATCAAATATCCTAACTTTGTGCACGCCTAGTTTTCTTGCAACGAATAGAAATGTCTGGGCCTCAGCAAAAATAATATCTTCTCTTACTTTTCCCTGCTTTCTAAATATATTGTATAGCTCTAAAGCTCCACCAGTTCTACCTGGATTTAGAACAATAGTCTGACCTGGCTTTACATACTTTACTAGTTTTTCTCCAATTTCTTTGTGGCCATTAGCAGGCACGACTACCATTATTATATCTACATCTTCAATTGATTTCTGAAAATCTGTATCTATTTTATTTAATTCTCCAAATCCTTCAATTTTACCTTCAACCTCAATGCCACCTGCATTGGCCAATGCCTCCATTTTTTCTTTGTCTCTAGTCCATATATTAACAGAAAAACCATAAACAGCAAGATATCCTGCCATTGCAAGACCACCATTTCCAGCACCTATTACACAAAAAGAGGGCTTATTCCCCGTTGCATGTTTTATTTTTTCCATTATTTCATCTCTCAATTTATCAACCATCAAAATACACCTCGAGAGTATTTCTAATTTATAAAAATAGAATCCTTATTGATTTAGGAAGCTTGGATTTAAATAATTAATGGGACCGCCGAGATTTGAACTCAGGTTTCTGGCTCCCGAAGCCAAAAGGATGGGCCAAGCTACCCCACGGTCCCCTAACTTTATAAAAATCAATATTATTAAAATATTTCGTTTATTCAAGCACTGAATGCATTTTTTTCAGGTCTTCTTCTTTCCTATTGGTCCTTTCCATCAGAGACCCAATTAACCCTTCAAAGAATAAAAATGTAGAGACTTCAAAAAGCGTGCCTAAAGGAGCAAATGAAGGCACCTCATTATGGAATCCCTTCTGGACGAATCTTGCAGGGTCTGTTCTATGTTTAGCATCTATTATTATTGATTTGGTGGATTTTTTTGCTAATCTAGAATTTTTATTAGAGGTAATTCCAATTAGATTTCCTTTAATTGTCATAGCTATTTGTGATGCCAAACAAACACTTTTTGTTTCTCCGGAGTTAGATATTGCAATAAGTAAGTCTCCTTCTTCCATCGACGGAGTTATAGTTTCTCCCACAACATAAACCTTGAAACCTATCTGCATAAGTCTCATAGCAAAGGCTTTTCCCACAAGGCCACTTCTACCCGCACCAACAATAAATATTTTATTTGCTTTCAAAATCTCAGATATTACTTCTTCTATAGTATTCTCATCAATCTCTTCCATAACAGAACTTATTTCAGATATTATGTTCCTTACAGAGGATTTTACATTCATTATTTTTCACCCATTGCTTTTACAAGCCCATAAAATGTTGGGGCTACCGCCTCTACCCTTGATTTAAATTCAGGATGGAATTGAGTTCCTAGGAAGAACGGATGGTCTTTTATTTCTAGAACTTCCATAAGGCCATTTGGGGATCTTCCTGAAAATATAAGGCGCTTATCTTTTAGAAGCGCATCTATATAATCCCTGTTAACTTCGTATCTGTGTCTATGCCTTTCGTAAATCTTATCAGTCTTGTACAATGAATAGATCATAGAGTTTTTATCAAGAAGAATTTCTGAAGCGCCAAGCCTCATAGTCCCACCTTTAGATGAAATCTTCTTTTGCTCAGGCAGTAAATCAATGACAGGGTGTTCCGTATCACAAACTTCAGTTGTATTTGCATTTTTAAGGCCACAGACATTTCTAGCGTATTCTATGACGGCAAGCTGGAAACCAAGACATATGCCTAAATAGGGGATATCGTTTTCCCTAGCATATTTTATTACATTTATTTTGCCCTCTACACCCCTTGATCCAAATCCTCCAGGAACTAAAACACCATCGAATTTGTCTAGTTCATCTGATATCTTTTTATTTTCAAACTCCTCTGCCTCGATCCAAGATATATTTGTTTTATAACAGGTTTTAAATGAAGCGTGCTTTAGTGCCTGGGAAATACTGAGGTAAGAATCATGGAGGTCGGCATACTTACCTACAATCGCAAGATTGACATCTTTTTTATAATCTTTGCAAAGAATTGATTTCCACAGCGTAAGATTTGGTTTCCCGTCCATTTTAAATTGATCTAAAATTTTTTGCCCTATCTTCTCTCCATTAAAAATAAGAGGGATATAATGAATATCTTCAACATCAGGAGCGCTGATAACATGATCAACTCTCACATTTGTAAAAAGTGCAATTTTTTCTTTTGATTTTTCATTTAACTTTTCAACACTTCTGCAGACAATTATATGTGGGCTAATTCCGACTTCCCTTAGCGCTTTTACCGAGTGTTGAGTGGGCTTTGTCTTTGGCTCTCCGACAACACTTAGGTTCGGTACAAGTGTAACATGGATAAAAACAACGTCTTCTTCAATGGAAAGCTGTCTTAAAGCTTCAAGGAAGGGCATACTCTCGATATCTCCGACTGTTCCTCCAACTTCAATAACAGTTACATCATGACCTTTTGCAACATTCCTTATTCCAGCTTTTATTTCATCAGTGATGTGGGGGATAATCTGAACTGTTTTGCCAAGATAGTCACCCTTTCTTTCCTTTTCAATGACTTTAAGATATACTTTCCCTGTCGTGATATTATGTGCTTTGGTCAGATGTATATTAAGAAATCTTTCGTAATTTCCAAGATCTAGGTCTACCTCTCCTCCATCATCCAAAACAAAAACTTCTCCGTGCTCAAAAGGAGACATAGTTCCCGCATCAACATTAACATATGGGTCAATTTTAACAACGGTAACTTTGTGTCCCATTGATTGAATTATTTTGGATATAGAGGCGGTAGTCACACCCTTTCCCAGACCAGAAATAACTCCTCCGGTAACTACCACATATCTCATAGAAAGAGTTTAAATTTATTCCTTATATAGGTTTTTGTAATTGATATACGGGAAATAATTTTAATATCTATAAAATAAAAAATAAAATTATAAAGCTGGTGCGTTCATAGCTACAAGAGATAATTCTCCATCGGTCATATTCTTTAGTTTATGTTTTCTGCCCATTGGAAATATTACCATGTCACCAGGGCCGAGATCCGCATAGTTATCTTCACTATCCATCCAGACTCTTACTTTTCCCTTTATGACATAATAGGCTTGATCTGCACTTGCATGATCATGCCAGTCTGCCCAACCACCCTTTTTAAAATCAGACCTCAGGACAGACATAGTTCCAGTTGGCTCACCTTTCTTAAAATACCAACGAGAATCACAGTCAAAATGCAAGTTTGGAGTAAATATTGTCGTATCCTTCTCATATTTTACTATCATTCCCATAATTTACCTCCTTTAAGGAACAATGGTAGTCCCTGTTATTCCTTTTAGAGCATCTTCTGCCTTGTTAAGGGACGTAATAACGGCTTTCTTTCCCTTGGCTTCTTCTATGAATCTTATACATGCCAAGACTTTTGGCCCCATACTACCTGCAAGGAAGTGGCCCTCTTTCATATACTTTTTAGCTTCTGCAACAGTCATTTTGTTAACTGGTTTCTGATCCGGCTTCCCAAAATTCAAATAGGCGACTTCAACATCTGTAAGTACTAAAAAGATATCAGCTTCAACAGCCTCTGCAAGTCTCTCTCCGGCCTTATCTTTATCAATTACACCATCAATTCCCATTAAAATGCCATTTTTGTCCTCTACAACAGGTACCCCACCGCCACCTGATGCAATAACAATAACATTACTATCCACAAGTTTTTTAATCGCTACAGCTTCTGCAGGCCGTACTGGGTCTGGGGAGGGAACGACTCTCCTATATGGTTTATCCCCTGTAGGCTTTACTTTTTTTATCACGTGCCCTTTCATCTTCTTATCAATATGTTCTTGGCCTGGTTTTGGATCAATTACATATCCTGTTTCAGCAGCAATTCTTTTCGCCTCTGTTTCTGAGAAAAAATTACCAACAGGTTTTGAAGGGTCTTGGAAATCAGGGTCATCTTTGGATACAACTACTTGCGTAACAACAGTAGCAACTGGGATGTTCATCTTTTTCATCTTCATCATATTCTGAAGAGTCTGTTGTATCATATACCCAATCTGTCCCTGAGTCATGGCGCCTACAGCATCCATTGGCATTGGGGGGACAATAGCTACAGCAGCGTCCTGTTGAACCATTAAATTTCCTGATTGTGGACCATTACCATGTGTGATTACAACTTCGTATCCATCCTTTATTAATTTTAAAATAGCTTCACAAGCAATTTCGACGTTTCTAAACTGCTCTTCATGAGTTCCTTTTTCTTGAGCTTGTTTTATGGCGTTTCCACCAAGTGCAACAACAATAGTTTCTATAAAATCACCTTTTCCTATTTAAAAATAAAATAAAATATTAAATTATACTCTTCCGCCCAATACAGCTGCTAGAACACCCTTCTGTACGTGCAATCTGTTTTCTGCTTCGTCAATTACGATACTTCTTGGACCGTCAATAACTTCAGGTGTGACTTCCCATCCGTCTTTGACATCAGCAGGTAGACAGTGCATGTAGTAAGCATTGTTTGTCTTTTTCATCCTGTCGGCATTACATGTCCAGGATTTTTCGACTTCATACTTCTTGAGCAACGACATGATCTTTTCTTCGTCAGGTTTCTTTGTTGGGTCCTTCAATGTTGGAAGATGGTTAATACTTGTCCAACCTTTTGGATAGACAACATCTGCACCTTCAAATGCTTCATCCATATCGTGGACGATTTCAAAAGTTCTTCCACATTCTTCTGCGTTTTCTTTAGCGTTTTTAAGAATTCTTTCATCAAGAGGGAACTCTTTCGGATATGCTACGGTAACATCCATATCATATCTTGTCATAAGTTCAATATTGGAATGTGCGACGGCCAGGGGTTTCCATGGACTTGGGGCTGTTGCCCAGCTCATGACAAATTTCTTGCCCTTTAAATTGTGAGGGCCGAATTTTTCTCTTAAAGTCATAAGGTCACACAACGCTTGGTGCGGGTGGTACATATCACAATCCATATCTAGAACAGGTATAGAACAATATTTTGCAAAGTTTCTAATCATCTGGTTTCCAGCACCATAGACCATATTTACTGGCTTACCAAATACCCTAATAGCCAATCCCTCTCCATATCTGTCAAGAACTTGGGCTGTATCTTTTACTCTTTCTCTTCCAGGGGCTGATTCTAAAGCATCAATTGGTGTGTAGGATGCTGAAGAGTCCAAGAACTGGGCATGACCTCCCAATTGGGTCATTCCTACTTCAAAAGAATTTCTTGTTCTAAGAGAGGAGTTGTAGAACATCATAAAGAGTGTTTTTCTATCGAGAATCTGGGGCATGTGGCCACAGGCCCACATCTCTTTCAATCTGTCGGCAATTGCGAGGACTGTATCAAGTCCTTCTTTAGTCCATTCTTGAGTAGATATCATATCTTTTCCGGCTAACTTAGTTGCAGGACATACCATTTAAATTCCTCCATTTTCCTAACATGCTTTTGAAAATGGCATGTTGGACATCTTAATATAGTAATTGTTCTATTTAAGTCTTTCGTTCAATCCTGATTATATATTTAAAAAAGTAATTAATAATCGATATTTTATATTAAAAGCAATTTAAATTTACTAAAAACGATAATTAATGATTTTATATCATCATTTGTTTAACTAACTAGAATGTTCTTTACGGCTCTACATTTTTCCTCATATTTTTTGAGTAATAGTAAACGTAATATACCAAACTAGAGTATATAATCATTAAGAGATGATTTGATGTTTGTTCTTATTATTGAATATATTGCATGGACAATTGGGTTAATAGGCATATCTGTAATTGTCTACGGTAGTTTACTATCAATCATCAAATTTTTAAAAATTGAACTAAAAAGATTAAAGGCCAATATTTCTCTAAAAGACACTGATATACTTAGAGTAACACTTGGAACTTACTTACTACTGGGATTGGAGTTTCTTATCGCTGCCGATATAATTAGAACTATATTGAAGCCAAGCTTACAAGAAGTTGCAATCTTAGGTGCAATAGTTGCTATCAGGACTGTAATAAACTACTTTCTAGACATTGAGATTGATGAGGCGCAACGCCATAATCATAATACAAAAATTAAAATGTAGATAAAAAAAATTAAAATAATAATTATTTAAGCTACAACAGTGACTCTGCAATGAGCATATTGAGCTACGTCTTCTGCTGCATTCCCCATAACAATCTTTCTGATTCCAGTAAGTCCTGTCTTTCCAACAATTATCTGATCGCAATTTTCTTCTTCGGCTACTTGTATGATTGTATCTACAGTTTTTCCTAGTTTCATCATAGTCTTTGTCTTTACTTTATATTTTTCTGCATATTTGGCCATTTCTTTAAGGAGATTGCTACCTCTCTTGCAAACTGGATCTTCAATCATACAGCTTAGCTGTTCTTCAAAAAATGGAGAATATCTCTTAATATCATCTGTACCTTTAATTTTATCTTCCCACTCAGGTTGAAATCTGTCCATAGCTTCATAAGAAGTATTGAACTTACCTGCGTCAATTACATGGAGTAACATTATGCTAGCTCCAGTTTTACCAGATACCCAACCTGCATAGTCTAAGGCTTTCTGCGAAGCATTAGATCCATCCACAGGTACCAATATTTTTTTAATTAGCTCTTCAGCCATAATCTCACCATTATCTTAATCGTTATTTCAATTTATAAGTTTTTCGGTTATCCTAACTTTATTAGAATATGCTAATACATGATCATTATATTTTTATTAATACTAAACTATAGCTTACCTAAATCAAATAGAGACGATTAATTTGGCCTTAAAATTAACAAATTCTCTATAACCCAAAACCCAATAGAAATGATGCGGGGGAAGGGATTCGAACCCTCGAAGACCTGCGTCACCGGATCTTAAGTCCGGCGCCTTAGACCATGCTCGGCAACCCCCGCCTAGAAAAATATCTAAGCCTATCTCTTATAAAATTACCTGATAATATAAATCTTTAGGCAGTTCGTGTTGACGCATTTGTAGCCGTCTCTCATTTTGCCATCTTTGTCATGGACTGTAACTCTTCTTATTACAGATCCACAAACTTTGCAATTTCTTTCTCCAAAGTTGATATAGTCGTATTCCTCATCGTCTTCTTTATCATCAAACTTGACATCTTCACCTGAAATTTCTCTGTTTATTATATCCAACTCTCTTTCTAGTTTTGTATCCTTGATTCCAGGCAAATGTTTCTCTTCACTCACTTCATCTTCGGGTTTCAAACTTAAAATTTTGGCAAGTGCTGAAAAAGTTGCATAATTATTATATTCGATGACCATATAGGATCCATCTGGGGCAGTATCAAATGATAGTATTGCATAATCTGCTTCAATCTCATTTCTCAAGTAATCCTTGATTTTTTTAATAAACGACCTATCATTTCCCTCTAAATCTTGATTCAATAGGAGATCTTCATTGATGTAAATTTCTCTACCAGCAGTATAATATTCGATATCTACCTTATTTAGGGCCATAAGTACCTTCTTAATTCCTTCTTCAACTGTATAAGGCAGAGCTTCAACTTTTCTCATAATTATACTACCATTTATTAGAATTTAAGGTTTTCAATCATTTGTTCTGCATCAGAATTTTTAATAAGATCAAATAAGGTCTTTTTAAGATTTGTAACTGTATCATAATTTTCCATTTCTTTTGGATAGATCCATTCAAAAGCGTCGTGTTCCCAGTCTATGTTTATTTCTTTTCCCTTAAATAGGAAGAGGAATGGATTAATCGACCATATGGTATCATTTACAACATCATTGACATCGAAAGGAGTTCCACTCTTTAGGAGTTCTAAGTGTTTTTTATCAACACCTGTTTCCTCTTTTATCTCTCTTAAAGCGGCATCAAGGCTGTTTTCTTCTTCAATGAATCCAGAAACACCTGCCCATTTGCCTCTAAAAGTGCCAACCTTATCGCTTCTTTTAAGAAGGAGGACCTTCCCATCCTTAAATAAAAATGAAGTAACAATCTCTTTTCTTTTCATAAAAGAAATAAATAAAGTATATTAAAAAAGTATCTAAAAAACTGGGGCAAAAGAATGAATTTATTGCTTTCTAGCTTTTCTTTTCATTCTTCTCATTTTCTTCTTAACGTGTCTCCAGCGCATTCTGCCTTTCTTTTTCCATTTTCGTGGCCTTTTGCCCATTATATCCCTCAATGATTTTTATTTTTTCATCGTTATTTCAATAGTACTAACTGCTCTCTGTTCTACCTGCTCTGTTCCAATCTTTATATCGGTAATTTTAGCATCGGGAACAAATCTGCTTTTTACGATTTCTGCAGTATCCACAGCAGTAGATATACTTCTTCCCCTAGCTTTTATGGTTATCTCATTCTCACCTGCATTAAATCCAGTGACTATAGCAAGAACATACGCCATTGCCTTTTTCTTTCCTACGAGTACATCCATAATATCTCCCTCTATCAACGCTCATTGAAAAACGCTAGAGAACTAGCATGAAAAAGTTTCGTTGCCTATTTATATACTTTTTGGTTATTTCACAATTGCTTAAAAATATAGATTTATTCGCTTAATTAATGAAATTTAACATAAAATAGGAGGATTTTATTATTCTGATACGACTACATTGATATTTTCTTGATCAAGTAAAATCCCTCTCCAAAATACTTTAGTATTTACAATGAATCTAGTCTCATAACTCCCAGCAGAAACCTTTGATTTGAGTAGAAATGATTTTGATATTCTTTTATTTCCAGGGAGGAGGTCTTGAAAAGTGAATTTGTAGCCACCATATATCTTCTCAGATGGATATTTATCAACAGACTCCACCTCTAAATCAGAGTAATCCGATGTAAATTCTATCCAGTACTCTCCTTCTTTAAACACTTGATCAGATTCAATGTCCATCATTAAAAGTCCATTTTGGTCGTGTTTAAGGGATAACTCTGTTTTAAGAAGCCCGCCTAGGTCTATTTTTTTAATATCAAATTTTGGTCTATAAACCTGAACAGTTGTTTTAGCTGTAACAGCATTCATTTGAATGCCTTCATTATTCTTATATTTAATTGTGAATTCAAGAGGTATATTTTTCCTTGTTTCAGAAAGTTTTAGTACCTCTTTTTCTGCAACTACTTTTAATTTTATGGTAGAAGTCTTTCCTTTTTCCAACAATAATGGAGGTGTGGATTCTAGGGTAACAGTAAATGGTGAAACTTCCGTTACTTCTATTTCTATAGCATTGCTTTTCCCTGTATTTTCTAAATTTAGAATTCCAGTTTCTTCATTTGTTATTAGCATCTTAGTTGCCAAAACATCAACACTGGCCGATATTTTAGGATTCTTCTTAAAATTGAAGAAAGTATCTTGACCAAGATATAGAATTCCAATTATTAAAACTACTGCAATTACTATGAATATCCACTTTTTATTGATATTCATAAACATCATAACCCATCATAGTTTAAAAGATTATCTTATAATTGTATAAATTTATAATTTTCAGTTTTCAGTATTTGAAAGTGTATTTTTAATTATCTATAAACATACCCCAAATTTTATAAACACCAAAAAATTAATCTTTCTGGTAACCTATGACAGCGGAAGCTCTTTATGAAAGATTATTAGAAACAATTTCTGAAAACGAACTAAAAGAAAGAATTGATAAGAAGATTCAATCTGTGGGGGGATTGTTATCAGAAGAAGGGGCATTGCTCCTGATAGCTGGAGAGCTAGGTGTATCTTTTGAAGAAATTCCTAAAGAGAAAAAACACTTTTTTATTTCAGACATTAATGAAGGCATGCAACACGTTGACATCAGTGGCAGGATTATGAGAATTTTTGATTTTAATACTTTCCAAAGAAAGACAGGCACAGAGGGTAGGGTTCAGAATATCGTAATTGCCGACAAAACAGGAAGTATTAGAATTGTTTTTTGGGACGATCAGATAGAAAAACTTAAGCAATTTAAGAGAGGCGACGTCGTCACAGTTAGAAATGGATATCTAAGGAAAGGGTTTAACAACGAATTTGAGGTTAGTCTTGGCAAAGATGGCGTTATTTCTGGCGGTCAAGACAGCGCCGATTACCCTCCTATAAATTATGTTAAACTAAAAATCAGGGATATTGAAGATAAGATGAATAACATTGATGTCACAGGCAGAATTTCTGTAATCTATGGCGTAAGGGAATTTACTAAAAAAGACGGTTCTGTTGGAAAAGTTGGTAACTTCATGATAATGGATGACACAGGGGAGATAAGGGTGACTCTGTGGGATAAAAAAGCTGAATTATTAAACACCTTTGCAAAAAATGATATTATTACCATTGAAAATGCTTACTCCAAGATGGGATTAAACTCTGTTGAAATAAATCTTGGATCTTCATCAAATATAATACCTGAAAAGACTGAAAGGGAAGACATCCCAAAATCTGAATCTCTCACAGTTTCTATACCTGACCTCAATGAAAATATGAAGGGCATAAACATTGAAGGGTATGTTAAAGAAGTATATGATATTAGAACTTTCACAAGAGAAAGTGGAACTGGAAAAGTTGGCAGATTTTTACTTAGCGATGGTACGCACGATCTTAAAGTAGTCCTGTGGGACGATAAAGCAGATTTATTGGCAACTTTAGTACCTAGCACCAAAGTAAGGATCGAATCCTGTAACATAAAATTCAATAATGGTCTTGAAGCACACCTTGGTCTCGGTTCAAGGATACAATCTTCTAAAGCTGAAGAAAAGCCAGAAGAAAAGAAGATAGCAGATTACAGTTTATCTGACACCGTCAATATCCTAGCAAGAGTCAATGGAATTGAAGGGGATTTCTTAATTGTTATTGATGAATCCGGTAGTATCCCTATCTCTTTGAGTCAGATAACAAATAAAAATTTTAACATCGGTGATGCTGTTAAAGTAGTTGGAACGGTTGAAAAGGATTCTGATGTTTTGTTTATTAAAGCAAGCTCTATTCAAAAGGGCGAATATAGCATTCCTAGCCTCGAATCTATCAAAAACCCTCCCTCCAAAACTATAGATGAAGTATCAAACAACGATTATTGTATTATCTCTCCTTTGATAAAGCATATTGTAAGCGAAGGAGATGGCTTTATTGTTATTTGTGACGACGGTTATGGCAATATTAGAGGTAAGATTAAAAAGGAAGTACAACCTTGGAAGGAATACGATATTAAAGCCAGAATTTATGAAAATAATAACTTGAAAGAGTTTTATGGGTATGAGATTAAAGAAATAAATCCTGCCTCCAAGGCTAGAGATATATTTATGGTGATTTAATGGAAAAAATAAAAGACCTTGAAGGTCTTCCAGGAATAGGCCCTAAGACTGCGGAAAAGCTAAGAGAGGCCGGATTTAGAACTGTGGAGTCAATAGCTGTAGCTTCACCAAAGGAATTGTTTGAAATTGCTGAAATCGGTGAAAGTTCTGCCTCCAAGATAATTGAAGCTGCCAGAGAAGCCGCTGACGTAGGTGGATTTTTAACAGCAAATGAACTTTTAGAAAAAAGAAAATTTATCGGCAGAATTACTTCTGGAAGCAAAAGGCTTGATGAATTAATAGCTGGAGGATTCGAGACACAAGCAATAATTGAAGCTTTTGGAGAATTCGGCTCAGGAAAAAGTCAGATTGGTCATCAGCTTTGTGTAAATGTGCAGTTACCAATTGAAAAAGGTGGACTTGACGCCGGTGCTATATTCATAGATACGGAAAGTACATTTAGGCCAGAAAGGATTATTCAGATGGCCAAGGGAGTGGGCATGGATCCAACAGAAGTGTTGGGCAAGATCAGAGTTGCAAGAGCTTTTAATTCTGACCATCAGATGTTACTTACTGAAAAAACTGTAGATTTAATCGAAGCAGAAAATATTAAATTACTTGTAGTTGATTCTCTTACTTCTTCATTTAGATCGGAGTATGTTGGAAGAGGGACTTTGGCTGAAAGACAGCAAAAACTCGCAAGGCATTTAAGGACGCTACATAGCATTGCATCTAATCAAGATGTCTGTGTATTTGTTACTAATCAAGTTTCAGCAAAACCTGATGCTTTTTTTGGCGATCCGACAAGGCCTATAGGGGGACATATCCTTGGTCACTCATCTACACTTAGATTATATTTAAGAAAAGCAAAAGGCGGACAAAGAATAGCAAGACTCGTTGACTCTCCAAACTTACCAGAGGGAGAAGCAATATTCTTTGTAACTGAAAATGGAATCGAAGACAAATAGGTGATTCATTGAAAGACGGAGATTTTGTTGAGATACAATATGTTGGGAAAATCAAAGAAACGGGTAAAATCTTTGATGTAACTGATGAAACAAAAGCAAAACAAGCTAACGTATATAACGAAGGGAATAAATACGAGCCTATACAGGTAGTCGTAGGTGCCGGACATGTCATTAAAGGATTGGACGAGTCCCTTTTAGATATAGAAGTTGGCGAAACAAAAACTTTTGATATAACTCCTGAAAAAGGGTTTGGAAAGAGAGATTCTTCTCTATTACAAATAATGCATTTGAACGATTTTAAGAAGCATGGTATATTTCCAAGGGCTGGATTAAAAATAGAAATTAACGGCCACTGGGCGACTGTAAGAAGTGTTTCAAGTGGAAGGGTAAAGCTTGACTTCAATCATCCATTATCTGGAAAAACACTCTTATACGAAGTAACACTTCTAAAGAAAATTGAGGACCTGACTGAAAAGATTAATGCTATTTTAAAGGTCAGAGCCCCAGGTATTGATGTTTCTTCACAAGTAGTTAACGTTGAAGGGGAAAAGGTCAATATAGAACTTAAAGGGATTAATCCACCTTACAGAAGCTCTCTTGAGGAATTTATCAAATCAGATATTTCTTCCTATATACCTGAAATAAAGGATACCTCAATTAGCTTTATTGATTAAACTTCTTTTTTTAATTTATACCCCAATATTTATATTTATCAAAATTATTATTGTTTAGATGATATGGATAAAATAAAAGCTCTATTGATTTCTGTTGAGATTCCTACTTTTACCTATCTAGTTTCTTTCATCGGAGTTTCTATTAGAGAAATTATTAGGGGAACATATCCTGAAAAAATTACAGAGCTTCTTTTAATTAACTCTATTTTGTTTATCCTCTTTTTTGTATTGGTCTATACAATAGGGCATGTTGGTTATTCTAGAAGATTAGAAGGTAAAGAAAAAGAAATAGAAAAATATCCTATTTATTATGGTAAAAAAATAAGTGAAAAAAGAGATAGATATATCAGATAATCTAGTTGCAACACCAGTTCCCTGATGAGGCTTGAAGTCCAAAGGTATCGATGCCTGAATTGTTGAAGTCATAATTGAGTGTTATTGGGATTTCAATCCTTCTTCCACATCCGTATCCTGAGAAATTTACATACATTGTGTAGCTTAAAGAGTGATCTGAACCTGTAGATGCAGTTCGTGAAGTTGGTGTAATACTAACGGTAAAACACCTGTTACGATATTCACACTCTGCAAGCTGATTCTGTAGGGATGCTATCGATATGTCTTTTGCTTTGATGTCTGATTCTAGTCTTGACACTTTCGATGTTAAAGACAAAACTTCCCTCTGTAGAAGCCTTATGGTAGCATCGCTGTCTCCCTTGACCTTTTCTAATTCTTTTTCAATGTCTGTTACTTCGCTTTGATAGCTACTTTTCTCTGCTTCAAGCACGCTCTTTTCGTATTGAAGCTTTGATATCTGACCCCTCAATGAAGATGTTTCCACAGTAAGGTCTGAGTTAGCCGAAGTTAATGCTTGATTTGAGTTATATAGAAATGCCAAACCTGCAACTGAACCTGCAAAAAGAATACCAAGAATTAGAATGACTGCAATGGCAACTGTGCCAAATTCGCCCTTCTTCTCAGTTTCTTTAATTTTATCTCTTTCTTCTCTTGTAGATATTAATTCTTTCTTAAGATTTTCATTTTCCTGATTGATGGTATTGTATTTGGATTCTAGTTCTTCCTTTTTTAGTTTGTAATCTTTAGCCTTCTTTTCCCATCTTCTGGAATTTTTTTTCCATTTTGCTTCTTCTGCCATTAAAGTCCTCCCTCCTCAATAGCATTAATAAATTCTGTATAAGATATTGCCTGGAACTTTATGTAGTCTGATATGACATTTGCAAAATCTTCGTTTCCTTCTCCTCTATAATTAATTGCTTTTCTCTGAAGCTCTTTTAGAGAATCAGGACTAAAAGGTGAATCTTTGTATGCGCCTGAACCAAAGAAAGAGTTCCACTTTTCTTCAAATCTTGTTAAAATAACATCTAAAGGTTCATCAAAACTTTGATTGTCATTTTTAGCATATATTGAGAAAAGTGTCGTTGCAAGGTATCTGTTCTCATCATAAGATATTAACGCCATTTCTTTATATAAATTTGAATAATTTGAAGACCGATTCATATAAGTCTCTGCTATTTTTTTAAGTTTTGTTTCTGTTTCTCCCAAACCATTCCCACTAATTTCATTAAGATCATCATTTGCTTGTTTTAAATATTCTTCTGAATTCGCCAAGTATCTAAGATTTGAAGTCTTGGCGGAATCCTCTATGTATTTCTGTGAGCGTGTAAGATTGTATTCTAGAATTAAAACATTGAACATGTCTCTTCTATCTTCAGGTATAAGTTTAAGAGAGCTCATTATTTCCAGAGCCTTGTTCAAATTATCCTCTTTATTCCCCTTCTCACTTTCTATGATACCCTTCAATGCAAAATTGATTGACATCTTTGGGTTGGTAATTGCGGTATCTTTTGCAAGGGGGAGGTATGGATTTTCTGGATCTATCCTTTCTAGATATGAAATCGCAGAAGTTGTGGCAGTTTCGTAGTCTTCAGAAAGTATTCCAATGGGTAGAGCCATTATTAGTAACGCTGGTATTAAGATTAGCAAAGATATTTTCATTGTTTTATTCATTTTTACCACACATATACTTGTTTGAAACAATATAAAAGCATTATCTTGAAACGGTTTTATCGAAAGTTTCAGAAAATGAAACAGTCAATTTTAATAATCTAACTAGAAAATAAATATTATGAACTATAAAGGGGCATGTAAGAAGCTATCTGAAGAGTTCTTAGAAGGAAAAATAAAGAATTCCAGAGAACTTGAGCTAAAGAAATCAGAAATTTCAAGTGCCTTTAACTTGGATAGAACCCCTAGAAATTCAGACATTTTAGAATATCTTAAAGATAGGCAAGAAGAGTTTGTGAAGATTCTAATTAAAAGGCCAATAAGGACTATGTCAGGGGTAGCAGTCATAGCAGTAATGCCTTTACCTAGCAAATGTCCGCATGGGAGATGCATATACTGTCCAGGGGACGCTGTTAATACGCCTCAAAGCTATACTGGGAAAGAACCTGCAACAATGAGGGCCATTAATTTTAAATTTCACCCATTTCTTCAAACATTTCATAGATTAAAACAGCTGTATAACACAGGCCATGAAATAGATAAAGTTGAACTAATTATAATGGGAGGAACCTTTCCCTCACAATCTTTTGATTATCAAGAATATTTCATTAGAGAATGCCTAAATGCAATGAATTATTTTGACCCTGATGCAGATGAAACAAGTTTAGACAATATGTTTGATGTTAATTATGTTATTACTTCTCTAGAGAATAGATTTGGCCAAAAAAATAGTTCTAATGATTTTGCATCTTATATCCTAGCAGATGAACCACTAACTCTGGACAAAGCTCAAAAAATTAATGAAAAATCAAAAATAAGATGCATTGGGATGACCTTTGAAACAAGGCCTGACTGGGCAAAGGAAGTTCACTGTGATAGGATGCTCTCTTATGGTGGCACTAGAGTTGAACTAGGCGTTCAAATTATCTCTGAGGAAATATACCAAAAAGTTAATCGAGGCCACACAGTTAACGATGTCGTTCAAGCTACAAGAATCCTAAAGGACTCTGGATTTAAGATAAACTATCATATGATGCCTGGATTACCTGGGTCTTCATTTGAAAAAGACATAGATACTTTTAGAACAATATTCTCTAACAAATTATTCATGCCTGATATGGTGAAGTTCTATTCATGTCTTGTTCTAGAAGGAACGGAATTATACGACATGTGGAAAAAAGGTGAATATGTACCTTACACTACAGAAGAAGCAATGGAGCTTATACTGAAGATCAAGGAGTTCATGCCAAAATGGGTAAGAACCATGAGGATACAGAGGGATATACCATCTACACTTGTCCAAGCTGGAGTGAAACGCTCTAACCTCGGGCAGATGATTGAAGAAGAATTGAAAATAAGAAATATACAGTGCAAATGTGTCAGATGCAGGGAAGTCGGAAGAAAAGCGCACAAAGAAGGAATTTATCCAGAGCTTCAAAACATTAAGTTACTGACTGAAAGCTATGAGGCTTCAGAAGGGGTAGAGTACTTTATCAGTTTTGAAGATGTCAAGAGGGACATCTTGATTGGATATGCTAGATTAAGAAAACCTTCAGAATTTGCACATAGAAAAGAGATATCCAAAGTTTCAACTGGATTAATAAGAGAGCTTCACGTCTATGGTGGCCTTATCAGTATAGGCGATAAAAAGGAATCTGGTTGGCAGCATCAGGGATACGGAAGAAAATTATTGCTTGAAGCAGAAAGAATTGCAAAAGAAGATTTGGATTTAAACAAGATGGTAATAATTTCTGGCATTGGAGCAAGAGAATACTATAGAAAATTTAAATATAAAAAAGAAGGGCCTTATATGTCAAAGATCCTTCAATAATGCTTGGCAAACAGGATAACTTTCTTTGCTTCTTGGCCGCACACAATGCATTTTTTCTCTAATCCATTCTGGTCTAGAGGTATGCAACAAGAAGTTGCGCCTGTTTCGTCTTTTATCTTTTCTTCGCAACATCCCCTTTCGCACCAGCTAATCTTTGCCATTCCTTTTTGATTGTTTAGTATATCCGATAATTCATTGTAGTCTTTAGGTAAAAATGTATTTTTTTCTAAAAACTCTTTAGCATTTGTGAAAAGAGTGTTCTGGATATCTTCAAGGATCCTGTCTATTTCTTGGCCAAGATTGTCCATATGCAAAAAGATTTTTTGGGCGTTGTCACGTCTTACGACAACTACTTTATTCTCTTTTACATCTCGTGGCCCTATCTCTATCCTAATTGGGATTCCTTTTAATTCCCATTCATTGAATTTAAAGCCTGCAGTATACCCTTCTCTGTCGTCTAACTTTACTTTGTATTTCTTTCCAAGTAACTCTTGAACTTCCTTGCATCGTGCAATCACTTCTTCTTTACCATCTTTAAATATAATTGGCACAATAACGATCTTGATTGGGGCTGCTCTTGGCGGTAATATAAGGCCTTTATTGTCACTGTGGACCATTACAAGAGTACCTACTGTTCTAGTGGTCATTCCCCACGAAGTTTGCCAGACGTACTTCTTTTCTTTATCCTTGTCTTCAAACATAATACCAAAGGCTTTAGAGAAATGCTGGCCTAAAAGGTGAGACGTACCTGCCTGCATCGCCTTTTTATCCGCCATCAAGGATTCAACAGTCATAGTGTAGACTGCACCTGCAAACTTTTCATTGTCAGTTTTATACCCTGGTATTGTTGGGATTGCAAGTAAATCTTCCATTACTTCCCTATAAATACCAAGCATTTTTTTTACTTCTTCCTCAGCTTCTTCCTTTGTAGCGTGGGCAGTGTGTCCCTCTTGCCATAAGAATTCCCTAGTTCTTATGAAAAGTTTCGTCATTTTTGTTTCCCATCTAACTACATTAGCCCATTGATTTATCAATAAAGGAAGGTCGCGCCAGCTTCTTATCCATTTGGCATACATTGAGTACATAATAGTTTCAGAAGTTGGCCTTATAGCAAGTTTTCTTTCAAGAGGTGTGTCCCCACCATGAGTCACCCATGCAACTTCAGGTGTGAATCCTTCAACATGCTCTTTTTCCATCTCAAAAAATTCTTCAGGAATAAATAAGGGAAAATATGCATTTTCATGACCTGTATTCTTTATTCTCTTGTCAAGAAAATCCTTAATACTTTCCCATATTGCATAACCGTATGGTTTTATTACCATACATCCCTTAATGGGAGAATAATCAGCAAGACCTGCTTTTACAACAATTTGATTGTACCATTCAGAAAAATCCTCATCTCTAGAAATGGTAACTCCAAGATCTTCGGCCATTCATAGCACCTGCTGGAGTTATATTAAGATAATATAAAAAATTATCCTATAAAACTCCCTTTTCTCTAAGTATTTTAATAGAATCAACTACTTCTTCTAATTCTAAGTTTAAGCTATCAGCAATACCTTGAGGAGAATAAGATTCTTTTAATACAATCTCAATAAGAACTTTTTTCTCTTTTTCTCTAAGATTAAGGTCTTCTATAGTTTTTAAAATAGTCTCCTTTACTTCAGAAATAGACCTTTCTATGAATGCTTTTGCATTATCAATTTCAACTAATTCATTTTTGAGGTAATCAAGATTTTCTTTCAACCTACCAATTATTCTAATCTCCGAATCAAACTTAATTTCTTCATAAAAGGACTTGTATTCTGGATATCTTTCAAAAATCGATTCCATATCAATTTCTTCAGTTTTAAAAGATGCATCAAACACTCTTGGTGCAACAAAAAGCTCCATTCTTATATTGTCTTTTATCTTAAAGTATTTCCTGGGGCTTCCTCTTTTCTGTTTTAAAACAAACAGATCTATTAGCCCTAGATCTTGCATTATCTTAAGATGTTCATTAATGGCCTTTTGACCGATTTCTAGCCTCTCAGCTATCTCTGTCGTATAACAAGGGGATGTAGCTAGCATCTCAAGTATCATTCTCCTTGTTTGATTCCCTAGAATATCAAATATTTCTTCTGTCGTTGCCATTCTTTCACTATAACTTAACTATTAGTTAACTTATTTAAATGTTTCGCAATTAGATTATACAATGGTCGAGATTCTTTTTTTATATACATAAATTTAATAGGTACAGGAGATAATTTTATTCATGATTTCATTGACTACTGATTTCGATGATTTTTACGCCGGCCAAATCAAAGGCCCAATCTACAAAATTAATCCCAAGGCTAAAATTATTGATATCACTCATAAGATAAAAAGGCAGTCGATATATGACGCTGCATTTGTGATATCTAGTTCATATTCATATTTTCCCAAAGGAACAATCCATATTGTTGTAGTTGATCCAGGTGTTGGAAGTCAAAGAGAATCTATAGTATTAAATTGTGATGGCCATACATTTGTCGGGCCCGACAATGGTATTTTTTCCCTACTAAAAGGCGAAGTCTTCAAAATAAATGTTAACAAACTGAATCAAAGATTACTTGAATATGGAATTACTAATTATTCTAATACTTTTCACGGCAGAGATATATTTGCCCCAACTGCCGCATTTATAGATATTGGCGATACGGATTTTCTGGAAAAGAAAGATCAAATAACTTGTCTTCCTTTTAAGAAGGAAATTAGCAAAGACTGCGCATTGCTAACTGTTTTGTACGTGGATTCATTTGGGAACATTATCCTAAATATGAAAAAAGAAGATGCAAACATAAAAGAAATTGAGCTATCCAATATTAGAATTCCAGTTCTTACTCACTATGAAGAAGGAAAAAATCTAGAGTTGCTTGCTTTATACTCTTCATCAGGTCATCTTGAAATATCAAAATATCTTGGAGATGCAAACTCTATGTTGAACCTCAAATCTGGAGATATTATATATCTAATTTTAAAGAATAAGTAAGGATATAACCACTGTTATTGCCCCAAGCCCAATACAAAAATAAGAAAAATTTAATCTTTTTGCAAACTCTAACAATAACTTGATTACTATAATAGATGTAATAAATGCGCTAATTAATGCGGGATAAGTATTTGCTACTAATGTAATGTCATTTGCTTCTAAGATAATCCCACCAATAATTGCTGGCATTGACATTAAAAAAGAGATTCTTAAAGCCTCTTCTTTATCAAAATCTCGCCCTAACAAAGCTGCAAGAGTAAAACCGGATCTTGATATTCCAGGTATTATAGAGATACCCTGAGCCACCCCGGCAACTATCATATCCCAAATGTTTGAATCTTCCACCTTTTTAAATCCTGATTTTGACCTATACTTCAAGATAATCCCCGTCGCAATAAGAAATAGGCCGATAATTATATTTCCAATATCTAGCTGAATGTTTTCAAAAATAGATTTTAATACGATGTATATTGGAACACCCACTACTCCGGTAAGAATAGTAGAAACTATCAAAAAATGTGATGTTTTATCAGTCTTGATGTTTTTTAAAATATTTATGATGTCATTTCTAAAATAGACTAATACTGCAAGAAGAGTGCCCAGATGGAGGAATATAGATAAAGAAAAACTTTCAGAAGGTGTAAGTTTTAAGAAATTCATGAGTATTAAAGATACATTTCCTGAACTTGAAACAGGTAAAAATTCTAAAAATCCCTGAATAGCCCCAACTATCAACAACTCAACTAGATTCATCCTTTCCACTTTGAGATCTTTCGTATAAATGCTAATATTGATGCTTCAGAAACCATACCTGCAATTTGCACGTTGTCTGATACCCAAAAGCACGGTATTGCTCCAATCTTTCGCTTTAAAACTGCTTCCTGATTTTTAGCAACGTCAACTATTTGATATGAAAGTTTACCATGTGAAAGGTATGATAATGCAATTGTGAAATTAAGTGCCCTATTTGAATGCTTCTTATTCTTTTCAAGGAACAGCAAAACTGTTTCAGGGTAGATTGTTGAAATTAGTTCATTATTTTTCTTAATCATTTCGATACTGAAGTTGGGATCTGTTACAAGTTTTTCTCCAAAGATAAAAGAAACTCCGCCTCTATCACATTCTATGATGCACTTCCCACAAAGAGAGCACCCAATGTTTGAAAGGGGGTATACCCCATACCCTTCGTCCAATATTGGAATCTTCTTGAAAATATCACATGATTTTTTACAGCTCTGAGCATTGCATCCAATACATTTTGTATAATCAATTATCAGGCTGACATTTTCAATTATATATCTTTCAGTTTTTATCTTGTAAATTAATTCATCTTCAGAAAATGATCCATTGTAATATTTTCCATTGATATAGACAGAAGGTAGATTATCCTGATAGTACCATTCTGCTCTTTTGTCTCTTGCATTGATATACTCGAAGTTAATCTTATCAGACGCATCAACAATAGCAAGTAATACGGCAGGAACTTCATTGCTGTTATTTGCTATCGCTTTTACGTCCATAGGTACATCGAGTTCTTGTAAATATTTTAGATGCTCTAAATGTAATTCTGTTCTTTTTGGAATCCTAAACTTTTCAAAATGTTTTCTATCTACTTCTTCCTTTGGAATTGATTTAGGAACATCTTTCAGTTTTTCCTCTATCTTTTCTTCTACAAAAGCTTCAGGAGTATCGTAATCTTCAGCTAGGCGCCCTTCGGAATACTGTTTCAAAAGAACAGACAATGAAGTTTTAGGTGGCCTAACACCTATCTTTTTTACTTCTTCATAAGGTAGATATACTCTCTCCCCTTTTTTGAATCCCATATATGCAGGCCTCTCAACAAGTGTGCCCTTTTCTCTGTATTTGAATTCATCTAGTACATCAACTTCCTCTTCAGGCGGGATCGCTTCTGAGTCTTTTGGTGTTTCTGCACCAGGAATGCCTTCTGTTGATGGTGTAACAAGTTTCTTTTCAACTACTTTTGGCTTTTTCTTTTTAAAAGGAGAAATTGCAACAAGGCCAAATATATCAAGACCAAATGCCAGATGACCCTTTGGACATTTATCAACACAATCTGCACATCTTGTGCATCTTGTCGAGTTTAGGTCTTTTACAACATCTATGTCTAGGGGGCATACATCTTTACATATATTACATCCATTACAATTATCGCCGTTGTGATATAACTTTAGAAGACTTATCTTATTAGAAGGTCCGGCCAGAGCACCTATGGGGCATAGATACCTGCACCAGAATCTGCTAATAAGGAAGAACATTATTATTAAGAATATAAGTATACCAATCCTGGCCCCTAGCCAGATATTATACGAAAATCCATTAGCAATCTGATATGGAAAAGTTGCTTCTATTGTTCCTATTGGGCATAATTTACAGAATATGGTATCAACATATCTTATAGCAAGAACTAAAGTAGCTACAAGAACTATCAATCTACTTATTAGAGAAAAATCTTTTGAATTATTCTTTGCTTGAGACTTTTTTCTTGGTTTTTTATCTTTCCTTTTAAATATATTTTTAACAAAGTCAATTGCGTCTTGGAAAAAACCAAAAGGGCAAACCCATCCACAGAAAGCACTTCCAACGAATACAAATACGGCACCCATTGTTCCCAAAACATATGTCGGGACTTGTCCGTTCATTACAAAATTCTGCAATAATCCTATGGGGCAGCTTATTGTGGCCCAGGGGCAAGCATAACAATTGAAAGCTGGAACTGTAAGATGCTTTAAAAAAATCCCAAGGAAACCAAGATTTATTAGAATCAAAGAAAGTGATTGGGAAATAGTCCTAATACGTTTTATTTTGCCCATCAACTCACCATTTCAATTGCTTCTATTACTCTCTCCTGCAATTTGTCTATTCCTACGACCTTATGTACAAAATTATCTTTCCTTAGAACAATACCGTCTTTATTAAAGAAAATAACTGAGGGAAGTTCAGATACGGCATATGTATCAAAAAATTGGCCTTGAGTTTCAAGTTTAATCTCTTCAAAAGATATGTTGGGATTTTCAACAGTGAAATTAAGTATTATGGCCTTTGCATCAGGGCAAGTTGGGCAATCGTTTGATGTAAAAACCCATATTTTAACAGGGTAATCGATTTTTTTTAATCTATTAATGGTATCATCAGTTAATGTATGGCTGACCGTGCTTCCCGTCAGACCAATACAGGATAGACAAATATAAGACCCAATTTGATTTGCCTGTTGATACTGCCGACCTTCAAGCGAAACTGGCCCAATATTGAGTCCATAGATACCCGAAATAAGAAGTACAAACGCCATTATAAAGGCGATAATACTAACTATCTTCATCTTTATCACATCCTATTAACAATAGTGATATTTAAAAGTATTTGGGTATCAACCATTGTTGCTCATTTCTTTTTATCTAATGTAAAATCTAATAATGAACTTATTCCATCAACGCTGATGTTGTTAAAAGGAACCTCATTAAGTCTTGATTTTCCGTCAAAAAAGACTATACTTGGGATTCTATCAACAACAAAATAGTCGAATATTACTCCGTCATTTATCCTATCAAATTCGTAAATATCAATCTTTTCCTTGTATTTTTCCTTTATTTCATCTAAAACTGGCTCTTTCTCATGGCATATTTCACAAAGTGAAGATTTGAAATAAAGTACTATTACCCTATTTTCATCTTGTGATCTTCTGAATTCGTTTAATTTTCCTTCAATTATCCCAGTATTGTATTGATCAACAGCTTTCAGTATCTGGTCTTTTGTTTTACCCTCGGAAATCATGTTATTTATAGTAGCATCAACGATTAGGGTATACTGGCAATCTGGGAAATATTGTTTACAGTCTTTTAAATTAAAAAGCGTGCTGCATGGGCAAATAGCTTCTTCTGCTACTTGTTCGTAAAGTGTTTTTGTCTGAGTTCCATTAGTTTGATTATTATCATTGTTCGTATTATTATTTGTGTTCGTGTTTGGCTGAGAAGTACAGCCAGCAAATAATATTAGCATTCCTATAATTATAACTAATATTCTTTTCATATTCATCCTCCACCTAAGAAGACACTACAAGATAATTGACAAATGTTTCCTCTGCCATTGGTCCCTCTTTACTAAATCCTTCATTAAAGACTATTGTTGGAACTGCATTAATCTTATAATTTTTGCTGTATTCTTCAAACTCGTTTGACATAATCGTAACTGTGGATACTTTGTCTGAAACAAGTGAATAGTAATATGCACCTCTTACCATATCGGGGCAAGAAGGACAAGTTGGAGTAACAAAAATCTTTACTTCAACGGGATTACTGATAGTATTTATTTTTTTTCCAATTTCTTCGGATACTTTTGGACCCTCCATTGATGAGCTAATGATAGCTTCAAGGAGTGGATTAAATTCCTTCCCTCCTGGGAATCCATAATGTTTAATTCCATAATCTTCTTTTCCAATTACAACTATTGCTGGAACTAATTCAATATCATATTTTGTAGCCATATCCTTATTTTTATCAGTGTCATAAACTTTCAGTGATATTTTATCAGAAAGCTGATCAAACTCTTTCATAAGTGTTTCAGTTTTAGAGCAACTGAAACAGCCTGATGCTGATGTAAATAATAAGATGTCCACTTTGCCGTCCATATTAGCTAGCATTTTCTTTATTTCAGTTTTATCTGATTCAGAAAGTACTTTATCGGGATTAGCTTCGTTGCATCCTGCCATTAACAAAGTACCGATTAGCATTAAACTAATAATAATAACTTTTATTCTTTTTTCCATAGCGTCACCTTTGACTTTTCCATATCATCAAAAATACTTTTTATTGCAATTACTCCTTCACTTGCAGCAGTAACAATTTGCTGAAATCCATTAGACCCAGATGTCACGTCCCCAGCAGCATAAACTCCATCCACATTAGTTTTCTGTGAAGCGTCTACTTGGATGTAACCTTTTTGAGTTATTTCAATTCCAAGATCATTTGCACAACAACATTCTGGTATTGAACCAATCTCAACAAATACACCGTCTACGGAAATTTCTCTTCCATCCTCCAACTTTACTCCCTCAACAAACTCTTTACCTGTTATCTCAACAACATTGGAATTGTACAAAACTTCAATCTTTGGATTTGTTATAACTCTCTCAATCCAGACTAATTCCCCTCTTAGCTTTTCTTTTCTATAAATAACATAAACTTTTTTTGCCATTGAAGCAAGAAGTATAGCGGCCATATTTGCCGCATCACTTCCTCCAACAACAGCCACAGTCTTATCCCTGTAGAAAAAGGCGTCACATGTAACGCAGTAGCTTACCCCTTTTCCATAAAACTGAGCTTCTCCAGGAACTCCCAGCTTTCTTCTTTTAGTACCTGTTGCAATAAGAATGCATTTTGCTTTTACTTCTTCATCTGTTAATTTTATTGTGAATATGTCATTTTCTTTACTTGCAGAATAAACATGTTTTTCTATCACAGGGATCTCAAAACTTTTTAGATGATCTTTAAATTTCTGCATCAATTCAAAACCAGATATTACTCCAAAACCAGGATAATTTTCTATGAGATGTGCAGTCTGTGCAGTACCGCCCAAAGAATTAGATATCACAACAGCATTTAATTTAAATCTTGCAGCATAAATGCCTGCTGAAATCCCAGCTGGCCCCCCTCCAAGAATAGCAACATCAAAAACGTCCATATAAATCTAAGATTTAGGCATTCTTTTAAGATTATCTGTGGTATTTAATCCACATAAATAAACGTTATAAGAGCAATAATTAATATTATTTTATGATAAATGTCGATTTTCATATTCATTCAATGTATTCTGGAGGTACTTCCAATAACATGGAAATCCCTGTTATTGCAGAACAGTCAAAATTTAAGGGATTAAACACAATAGGGTCTGGGGATTGCCTCAATAAGAACTGGCTTAATCATTTTGTTTCTTCAGTAACCAAAATAGATGATGGTACATTTGAGCATAAAAGTGGGATGAGATTCATCCTGACTACAGAAGTAGAAGATCAAAGGAGAGTCCACCACGTCATTTTATTCCCTTCTCTATCATCTGTTGAAGAGTTTCGTAATATAATAAAAGATAAATCCCCAAATATAGACACTGATGGAAGATGCAATATAAACCTGGGAGGAGACCAGCTCTTAGACATAGTCAACAAAATAGATGGATTAATTGGGCCATCTCATGCTTTTACTCCATGGACTTCAATATACAAAGAATATGATTCCCTTGAAGAGTGCTATAAGACTAAAAATATACCTTTCCTTGAACTTGGCCTTTCTGCTGATGCTCAGATGGCTGACTGTATATCGGAGTTGAAAGATGTCACGTTCATGACCAACTCAGATGCCCATTCGCCATGGCCGCATAGAATTGGTAGAGAATTCAACAGACTAAAGGTAAAGGACAATAACTACGATGAAATAATTAAGGCCATTAAAAGACGTGGAGGAAATGAATTTGTTCTAAATGTCGGTATAGATCCTGATCTTGGAAAATACCACATGACCGCATGTACAAGATGCTATAAAAAATACACAATTGAAAATGCAATCGAAATAAAGAACAGGTGTAGTTGTGGAGGTCTGATAAAAAAAGGCGTTGCAGATAGAATAAAAGAATTGCATGATCAAGAAGTTACTCATCCCGAACACAGACCTAAATACATCAAAACTATTCCTCTCGCAGAAATTTTAGTTCAGACACTTGGCCTTGCTTCAGTAAATTCAAAAAAAGTCCAAGATCTCTGGAAGATATTGGTTCAGTCATTCAAAAATGAGATAAATGTTCTTATTGTTACCCCGAGAGAGGAAATAGAAAAAGTCGCCGGTGAAAAAGTTGCTCAGGCAATAGTTGATTTCAGAGAAGGCAATATCTATATAGAACCAGGCGGAGGGGGGATGTACGGTAAGGTGCATCTAAATAAAAAGAAGAATAATCAATCTAGTTTAGATGGATTTTTATAGTTTAGTCATCAAAAAGTGTTTTCACAACCATTATTACCTTTTCAGTATCTCCAGAAAAACGTGCTACAAAACCTTGCTTCAATTTTTTTATATCGAGATGAACGCCAGAAGGCAAACTAATATGCCTGAGATTAGCTACTTCCTCTCTTGAAATAAAAATATCTCTAACAAAAGTCTCCTTTTTTTGATGTTGCTTTGCTTTCTCGAGGATTTTTTCTGTTACCAACGTATCCCAAATACAATTATTGATTTATTCATATATAAAATTAATCAATAAAATTTTCTTGCACATTCTTATTAAATAATAGAGAAACTTATAAATAATCAAGACTAATATAGACGGGGATAAAAATGTCGAAAGTTGAAGTGAGTATTAATGGAAAACAAATAGATTTGAATCCTTTTGTCGAGGAATTAATAGCTAATATTGTAAAAGGCATGATTTCTCCTTTGAAAGGCTATCATAAAGGAAAAATAAAAATTGAAGTAGAGGATTAAAATGGTATCTACATTAATAGTTTATTATTCTAAATCTGGCAACACCAAAGAAATGGCAAATATGCTAGCAACATTTTTGAGAGATGAAAAAATAGATGTTGAAGTCAGAGATGTGCTTGAAACATCACCAGATTATTTACTAGATTACGATGGCATTATACTTGGGTCTCCAACTTACTATGGGGATATGGCAGCCGAGATGAAGGAACTAATAGATAGAAGTGTAAAATACCATGGTGAGCTTTCTGGAAAACTTGGAGGAGCCTTTACTACAAGTGCATATATCGGTGGGGGAAATGAAACAACACTTCTCTCAATCCTCAAAGCAATGATGATTCACGGAATGGTTATTGTAGGAATTCACAACGCTGACCATTATGGTCCAGTGGCAATAGGTGCTCCAGATGACAGAGCAGAAAAACAATGCAGAATTTATGCTAGAAAATTTGCAGACACCCTAAAAAGTCTTAAAGGCTTTGATATAGTTGAGTAACTATGGATGTACCAGATAACTACGGTGGGATTGAAGAGAACTACTCAAAGTATGAGGATTCATATTTCGTTGTTTTACCTGTACCTTTAGAAAAGACAGTTTCATATAAAGGCGGCACTTCTTTAGGCCCTAAAGCAATAATCAATGCCAGTCAAAACATGGAACTCTTTGATGAAGAGTTTTTTGTTTCTCCCTGTACAATGGGTATCCACACAAAAAATGAAGTTAATTGTAATCAAGCAATGGAAAAGGTGATGCTTGAAATTGAAGAAGAGTCATTCAAGATTCTAAAAGATAAAAAATTTCTCTGTGTTCTCGGGGGGGAACATTCAGTTTCTCAAGCTCCAGTAAAAGCTGCAAAAAGAATGTACAAAGATATCTCTGTTTTACAGTTTGATGCACATTTAGATCTAAGGGATGCATACCTTGGGGATAAATATAGCCACGCCTCGGTAATGTCAAGGGTGGAAGAAGATGCCCCAATTGTTCAAGTTGGCATAAGAAGCTTCTCAGAAGAAGAGTATGAAAAAATTAAAGATGGGAACTACAATATCTTCTATGCAAAAGATATACACGATAACAAAAATTGGTTTAACAGAGCTATTGAAAAATTATCCGATAATGTTTACATAACTTTCGATATCGATGCATTTGATCCATCAATTATTCCTGGAACAGGGACGCCTGAACCCGGAGGCCTTTCATGGTACCTTGCATGTGACTTCTTAAAAGAAGTATTTTTCAAGAGAAATGTGGTGGCTGTGGACATTGTCGAAGTTGCGCCTCAAGAATCGTCTTCAGTTTCTGAATTTGTTGCAAGCAAACTTCTATACAAAATGATGACATACAAGTACATAAAAATAACATAATAATTCGGCCTAAAAATAGAAATCAAGGCTTGAATTTGGCAATAAAATGCAAAATCATTTATTTAGTATATTATTTTTTATTTATTTTAATGTTATTTTTTGTAGTTTGCACTTAAAACAAACAAAAGATTTTTAAATCAGTTTTTAATCTCTTAAAACAACTACCCTATAGAGGTAAGAGAATATTTTGGAGGAAAATAAATGTTGAACTTAGAGTCTTTAATATCAATTCTTGAAGCTTGTAAAAAAAACAATATCGCAGAGTTGGTAGTCAGAAAGGATTCCGTTGAGATTAGAACTGTTGTTGCCGGTGGAAGTGCCGCTGTTCATGCTGCTCAGCCTCAAATTTCTATCCCTGCTGCAATGACGTCTGCAGGAACTGTTGAAGAAACGTCAGCACCTGTTGCAAAGGAAGCACCAAAGGCAGCTGCATCTTCAAACATGATAGAACTTACAGCCCCAACACCAGGAGTATCTTATGTATCTCCCGGAACTACAATTGATAAGAAACCACTTCCAAAGGAAGGGGATATAGTCGAAGCAGGACAAGTTGTAGCACTTGTTGAAGCTATGAAGATGTTTAATGAAGTAACAGCACCAAGAAAAGCAAGAATTGCAGAAATTAAAGTAACAAATGAAACTCTTGTCAAAGTTGGACAGGTACTAATGCTTCTTGAGCCTCTCTAAGCTGGGTACTACCTAATAAGGTGATACTTATGGAAGATGTAAACTACCTAAGGGATATATTCCAAACACCCGGCAAAGTGTCAGGTATACCCCATGACGATAGAATAGAGAGAGCAAAAAAAGGATGGGACAAAAAAGGAGAAGATACAGAAAAAAGGCTTGCCGAAGCAAAGAGATTTGTCAAATCAGGTACAAAAATCATTGATCCGGCCGATGCTGTAGCTCTTTTGGAAACTGTCATTAAACCAGGCGACAGAGTTGCAATAGAAGGGGACAATCAGAAGCAGGCTAATTTTTTAGCAAAAGCTTTTGCAAAGGTAAGTCCTTCAAAAGTAAATAATATTCACATGGTACAATCAGTACTTGCTTTACCAGAACATTTAGATGTTTTTGAAAAAGGTATAGCCTCAAAAGTTGATTTTTGTTATTCAGGCCCTGTAGCAACAAGACTTGCAAGTATGGTAATGAATGGGAAGATAACAATTGGTGCAATTCACACATACATGGAATTGTTTGCTAGAACTTATCTTGACCTCACACCAAGAGTATGTCTAGTCGCCGCAAATGCTGCAGACAAGGAAGGAAATCTTTACACAGGATTCAACACAGAAGAAACCCATTCAATAATTGAAGCTACCAAATTTAGAAAAGGTATTGTAATAGTACAGGTCAATGAGATTGTTAACAAGGTACCTCGTGTAGATATACCTGGTGGCTGGGTTGACTTTATTGTACCCACTGAGGACCCATATTATATTGAACCTCTCTTTACACGAGATCCAAGATTAATTACTGAATCTCAGATATTCATAGCTATGATGGCTTTAGTTGGAGTCTACGCAAAATACGAAGTTAAGACTCTAAATCACGGTATAGGTTTTAACACCGCAGCCGTTGAACTTTTACTGCCAACATTTGGGGAAGAGATGGGATTAAAAGGAAAGATTTGTACACACTGGGCATTAAATCCACACCCAACAATGATACCTGCTATAGAATCAGGATGGGCTGAAACCTTCATGCCATTCGGTAGTGAAGTTGGAATGGAGAAATATATTATGGCAAGACCAGATATATTCCCAATAGGTCCTGATGGAACAATGAGATCAAACAGAGTAATGTCCCAGGCCGCTGGTCATTATGCTGTAGATGCATTCTTTGGTTCAACTCTTCAAATTGACCAATTTGGTAACAGTGCCGCTGCAACTGCTGGAAGAATTCCAGGTTTTGGTGGGGCGCCTAACATGGCATGTAACGCACCCGGTAGAAGACACCCGTCAAAAGGATGGCTTATGGCTTCAAAAGAAGATGGTATGAGAGAATCATTGATTGGGCCAATATACAGAGGAAGAAAACTAGTAGTCCAAATGGTTGAAACATTTGGAGAAGGAATGGCTCCAGTATTCTTAGAAAAACTAGACGCGTTCAAACTACAAGCCCAGGCCAAATTCGAGATACCCCCTATCATGATTTACGGTGACGATATAACACATATAGTTACAGAAGAAGGAATCGCATACATCCACAAATGTAAATCATTAAAGGAAAGAATGGACGCAATTAAGGCAGTAGCAGGATACACGCCTCTAGGACTTGCAGCTGATGATTCACAGACTAAGAAATTAAGGAAGGCCGGAGTAGTTATGCTTCCTGAAGATTTAGACCTATCATTTAATGACGCTAAAAGATCAAAACTTGCTGCAAAGAGCATGAGTGAACTTGTAGAATGGTCTGGAGGTTTATACGAACCACCAGTCAAATTTAGAAATTGGTAAGGAGGATTAATATGTTTAAGAAAGTTCTTGTTGCAAATAGAGGAGAAATTGCTGTAAGGATAATCAGGGCATGCAAGGAAATGGGAATAAAATCAGTTGCTGTTTACTCTGACGCTGATAAAGATGCTCTTCATGTTACACTCGCAGATGAAGCAGTCAATATTGGACCTGCCGCATCAATTAAGAGTTACTTGAACATGATGAATATCATTAACGCCGCAATTGTCACGGGCGCAGAAGGTATTCACCCAGGTTACGGATTTCTTGCAGAAAACTCTAGATTTTCAAAGCTTTGTAAAGCTAATGGAATTAAATTCATAGGCCCCAGTGCAGAATCAATTGACGCAATGGGAGACAAAGCAACAGCTAAAGATACCATGAAGAAAGGTGGTGTTCCAGTAACACCCGGTTCTGATGGAATTATAAAAACAATCGAGGAAGCCGATAAACTCATAAAGAAGATCGGAGTCCCTGTAATCTGCAAAGCCTCAGCAGGCGGCGGTGGAAAGGGAATGAGACTTGTCAAGTCCGAAAAAGAGCTAGAATCTGCTTTGAGATCTTGTCAAGCCGAAGCACAGGCAGCCTTTGGGAACCCTGATGTATACATCGAAAAGTACATAGAACAACCAAGACACGTTGAGATTCAGATTATTGCTGACCAATATGGAAATGCAATATACCTTGGAGAAAGGGACTGCTCTATCCAGAGAAGACATCAGAAACTTGTCGAAGAAGGACCTTCACCTGCTATATCCCCTGAAATAAGGAAGAAGATGGGGGAGGCAGCAGTCAAGGCGGCACTTGCTGCAAACTATGAAGGTGCCGGAACAGTAGAATTTTTGTTTAACGATAAGGAAAACGATTTCTACTTCATGGAGATGAACACAAGGGTCCAGGTAGAACACTGTGTGTCTGAAATGATAACAAACATCGATATCGTAAAGACTGGTATAAAAGTAGCAGCTGGAGAAAAATTACCATACACACAGAAAGACATTCAGATTAGAGGTCATGCAATTGAATGCAGAATTAACGCTGAAGATCCAAACACATTCGTTCCATCCCCTGGTGAAATTTCAAAACTTATCCTTCCGGGAGGGCCTTTTGTTAGAGTCGATACAGCATGTTACCAAGGGTACCAGATACCACCATATTATGACTCTCTTATCGCAAAATTGATTGTATGGGGAGAAGACAGAAACGAGGCAATTGACAGAATGTACAGGGCACTTGACGAATTTATGGTAGATGGTATTAAAACAACAATTCCATTCCACAAAAAAGTCATGAAAAACCAGATATTCAGAGGAGGAGTTTTCCACACCGACTTTATTGAAAAACACATGGACAAGTCAAAGAATGGAGGGGACTAAATGGCATTAACTGAATTAAACTATGAATTTAAGCCTGAAACCCCTAAAACAATAAAGGACGAATGGTCCCACATTGGTGTTGTAGCCAGTGGAGATCTTGAAGTCTTGATTGAAAAGGAAAACGCTCTGAAAGGAAAAATTAAAATACACATTTTAACAACAGTCGTCGGTTTTGATGACGTCTGGGAAACAGTCGTTAAGAAATTCATTGATAAAACTGGACTCTCAGGAGTCAAAGTCAACATAAATGACAACGCAGCAACCCCCGCAGTAGTTATTAGAAGACTTCAGCAGGCAGTAGATAATGGAGGAGGTCTCCAATAAGGTGATATTATGAAAATAAATTGGGAAGATCTTCAGAGTAAGAGCTTTTACCAAGCAACCGCTAGGGAAAGAGCTTACGGAATGGTAGATAAAGACACTTTCAAGGAATTTCTAGGTCCAAGAGATAAAATGACAAGTCCACACTTATTGATTCTTGGAGAGGCTGTTGAATTCGACGATGGGATTACTGTGGGCGTTGGTAAGATAAAGAAACACCCAGTATTTGTAATATCCCAAGAAGGAAAGTTCGTTGGTGGAGCACTTGGTGAAGTTAACGGAGCTAAGATGGCCTACACAATGAAACTCGCCTTAAAGACTTATGAAAAGATGAAGGAAAAATACGGCTCAGTACCAGACGACAGAAAACCAATATGCATAGTCTCATTTGACTCTGGAGGAGTAAGACTCCACGAAGCAAACGCTGGACTTTTAATGCACTCTGAATCAATGGAAACAATTTGGGAACTTCAAAACAAGGTACCCTATATTGCAATAACAGGCAGCACAATAGGTGCATATGGTGCACAGGGATTCGTCTGTTTAAGTGCAGATGTTGTCATCGCAAACGACTTTGGAAGAATTGGACTTACTGGTCCTGAAGTTATCCAGCAGGAAGTAGGAAAGGATGAATTTGACGCATCCGACAGAGCCCTCATATGGAGGACAATGGGCGCAAGGTCAAAATACATCCTAGGAGATGTTGACTACTTAATAAAAGATACAATTGGTACATTCAGAGACACAATTGTCAACATTGTCGATGAACCTATGAGTAAGATTTCTAAGACAAGAAAAGTTGGTTCACCACAGCTTGTTGAAGAAAATCTTGAAGTAGTGAAACTAGCTGCTGAAAAGAAAATAAAGGACTCAAAGGACCTCTGGAAAATTTATGGAAACGAAAACGTTGACCAGATCCCAGAGATGCCCCAGGAAAAGTTTCTTTCAGTTGTAAAAAGAAGGCCAAGGAGGATTTAAATGGTAACATCACTAATCGGAAAGACAGAAGAAGCAATCCAGATGATATTTGACAAGGATTCATTCCAAGAAAATGTTATTGGAACTACTCATCTAGATGCAGAGCTTGCACCTCCAGTAATGGTGGGCCAGGCAATGCTAGACGGAGAAGTATGCTCAGTTCTCGCAAATAACTCAAGGAGACCAAATCCCAGATTTAGAGTTGTTTACAGCGGAATCTTAGGAATGGAAGAAGCTTACAAATTCTCTCAGGCAATGTACGCTACAATAAATGCAGACAAGGACAGGCCAAAAGACAAGAAGAGGCCAATTATTCTATTAATAGACACTCCAGGAAACAGTCCAGGAAAAATAGAGGAAATTGTCGGAATGACAAAAGGAACAGCTTCCTACCAGTTTGCTATTGAAGATGCAAGATTGGCAGGACATCCTGTAATTGGAATGATTATAGGAAGAGCGGTAAGTGGTGGATTCTTATGTCACGGACTTCTTTCAGACAGAATTCTTGCACTCCCAAAAGAATATGGAACAATTGTTCACGTCATGCCTACAACAAGTATAGCTGTTATTACAAAGATACCCCTAGAGCGGCTAAACGAGCTTGTCAAGACAAATCCAGTATTTGCTTCAGGAGCTGAATTCTTCTATGACCTTGGTGGAATAGACGACATGGTAAAGAAACCTGAGGACATGAGAGCTACTATCATCAAGACAGTAAAGGAAATTAGAGAGCTTAAAAAGCAGGGTAAGGAAGACCAGCTTGGAATTTGGCACAGAGGAGAAGTCGGTGCACAGAGAGGCGGCAGAACAAAAAGAATGGAAGCCATCAAGAAGATGCAAGAAGAATACGAAAAGCTCCTACCTGAGCTATTATAATAATTTCCTTTATTTTAAATTTTTTTATTTTGAGGAATTAAAATGGAAAAAAAAACAAATCCTTATTTTGAGGAATTAAAAGATAGTGTTGAAACTTTTTCTACAGTTCCTTCTTTTGATGAAATGAAACATAGGACTCTTGCTGATAAGGGCATAAATGGCCCAACTGCAGCACACGTTATAGAAGAGGTACATACGCCTCTAAACTACGCATACATAACCTTCACAACAGGAACAACTGCTTGGCAGAATCTAGTTGGCATAACGCCAAATGAAAAAGAATACCGAAAAAATGTAGGTAAAAATGCATTAAAAATGGCAGGAGTAAAAGAAGGCCACAAAGCGATGTTTTGTTATCCACCTCTACTAAATGCAATAACAAGAAACGCATTGGAAGAGCTGGGTGTGACATGGACATTTCTCACTAAATCATCCAGAGATTCTTTTCTAATGGATCTATATTACAAGGAGCCAAATGTAATTTTTGGTGAATCATCATTTCTAAAAGCTTCATTACAAGACGCTATAAAATTAAATGTTGCAGAAGACCTCCCAAAAGTGGATATAGTAAACTGCATAGGCACACCTTTGGATTTAGAGGCTGCTGATCTAATACATGACATTCTCGGTGCCAGAGTCAATGATATATACGGTACCCAAGAATTTGGGTGGATAACAATGAATGGAAATCCTGTGAGGGAAGACATTGCATTTGTAAGATCTGATGTGGGGCATGATTTCAAAGAAGCAGTAGTGGGCGGACTTCCCACAGGGGATAGTTTTCCTGTAGTTGAATCTGGTCATGCGCTTGACAAAAATGGGAAGATAATCACCTATATGAGAGCTAGAACCCAACCTGATTATGAAATTTACGTTAGAGAAACAACACTAAATGCGAAACAAACAATTGAAAGGGCATGCCGAAGCATTTTGAGAATAAAATCCAAGGTAGCAAAAGTCCCCGAGGATGTTATCTTAAACTCCAATAGGACAGTCCTAGAACTTAAACCTTCAATAATCCCGAAAGGTTATGAAGAGAACAACGAGCCAGTAATCATAGAAGGGCCTGTTAAGACAAAGATGTTTGACCTACTTGTTCAGGCACAGCTTGACTACCAAACTTTAAGCGTTAAGGATCCATGCTGGGTCAAGGATAGGTAAATCCAAACATGATTTTTCATAGGCATGATCTGGTGTTTTCCGACTGGAAACAGATAGATACCTCAACAATTCAAAATGAGGAGTTTAAAAAACTTATACTTCAGAATATCCTCCCTGGAATTGTAAGGCGAGAAGAGATTGATGTCACTCAAGGAGATAACTACTATTCTGAAAAAGAAACGGTCTTCATTGGCTTTGTTTATCCCTATACAGAAAATGGGAGAAGGCTTAGATTCGGATCATCTGTTTCTGGAAATAAAATTACAAAGCTAGTAACTCCCTATGAAATTACAAATTTCAAATTTCAATCAAGAACACCTGCACTGTCCGCATTATACCACGTAAAAAATGAATTTAAGGTAGGTGTTTGGGGTTCAACATCCCTTGAAATTATCACGGGATTACCTTACACCCATGACAAGTCCGACTTGGATCTAATTGTAAAAAACTGCGCTCCAGATGAGCTTATTGGTCTCTTAGCTTTGTGCAACGAGATTGAGTCTAAAATGAGGATTAAGATTGATGTTGAAATTCATCTTAGGTCCGGTTATGGCATAAACCTTAAAGAGTATGCATCTGAAAGCGATACACTGCTTGGGAAAGGATTAAGAGACGTTATATTGATAGATAGAGAGAGCATAGAGGCATATTTATGAAAAAAGTAGACTTACTGGGGGAACTTGCAACTAGGAGCATCCTTTTAGAGGTATCTACGCACCCAAAACCCGGTCTTGTTACACCTTTTTCGTCAGGGGCTCACAGGGACATGGACTTTACACTTTTCTTGAAGAGCACAGCTGTACTGAGCCAGGGCTTTAAGGAGGTATCCCACTTTGGTTATAATTATAAAGGGGATATACAGAAGATGCTTCCACCTTTAAGAAAACTAGGGCTGGAAGTTGAAGAGAGGATGTTTGAAGTAACAAACGGCGTCAACACTCAAAAAGGCCTCATATTCCTTTTTTATCTGATACTTGGCGCATCGGGCCATTTATTGAACAAAAGGAGACTCTCCCCAAAAAATGTTTCATCTTCAGTTTCAAAGATAACTTCCGGAATAACTGAAAAAGAACTTGGATCAATCAAGAAAGGTAAAAAAACTCTTTCAAAGGGCGAAAATACATTTGTCAAACATGGCATCGCAGGTATTAGGGGGGAAGTAGAAAAAGGACTCCCAACAGTTATGGAACTTGGCCTGCCCGAATTCAAAAAAGTGTATGAGAAAACTCAAGACTTAAACAAGTCTTCACTTCACGCACTTATTGCCATAATGTCAAAAGCTGAAGACACAAACATTATCTCAAGAAACGGCATCGAAGCATACTATGATATCCAGAAAAAAGCAGATGAAATAGTAAAGGTGGGCGGAGTTTTAACGACTACTGGGATGTCAAAGATATTAGATCTTGAAATGGATTTTCTCAAAAAAAATATTAGCCCAGGCGGCGCCGCAGACCTATTGAGCGCAACATTATTCTTTTACTTCCTTAGTAAAGAGATGTGAGGGACAAATATGGAATTAACACCCCTTCAGACTTTTATTATTGCACTTGTATTTAGGATATCAATACCTATAGTACTATTTGTCGGGATAATCTATTTTTATAAAAAGAAAGGTAAAAAGCAGAGATGATTTAATTCCAAAACTCTTCTATTATAAGTGATGCAAGAAAGCACAATCCAGAATTCTTCATGCCCCAATAACGCTCTATATTAGGTCTTGCGACATCTAAGAGGTTTTTCAACTCCTCATTAATCAATTCATACTCGCTACTTGTAAGTTGCACGATGGATATACGTTTTCCTAGAAACTCCATAATTTTTCCTGCTTCTATCTGATCTTCTATCTCCTTAATTGAGATCTGGTACTCTGATGAATCTATAGCGCATATAATCTCAAAAAGCAGATTCTTTATGGCGTCGCGAGGTATATCTTTATTCATATTAGTCAATCTTAATTCTAATAATAGTTTATTAATCTTATGTCTTGATTAGGCTATATGAGAAATCATTATATATCACAACCGATATTATTTTTCGTGACCAGAAATAAAATTATCTTTCCAATAGTTTTTCTTGTTTTATTAGTTTCTGCTTGTTGTTTATACATAGAAGAAACAAAACCTGCCCCAGTTGAAAATGGAAATTCTCAGTCAAGTTACACAGACAAGGAGATTGAATACTTCAAAGAAATTGCGCTAGGAACTGAGTATGGTAACAATATACAGGTTATAAGAAAATGGGATTCTGATATAAGGATAAAAATCAATGGAAGTCCAAATGAAATGGATATCCAGGCCTTGAATCAAGTAGTATCAGAGATCAATGAAATTATTGGTGATAAGATAAACCTATCTATCGTTAGCACGAATCAAAATATCGATATTAACTTTGTTCCATTATCCGATTTTTCTATCTGTAATGCAGCTCCTGGAAACTATGGGTATTTTAACTGTAAATGGAGGAATAATGTGATTTACGAATGTGATATCTGCATTGCTAATGAGAATACCCTCCTTCAGGAAGAAAGGTCTCATATGATAAGAGAGGAACTAACTCAGTCTCTAGGGTTAATGAGGGATTCCTTGAAATACCGTGACAGCATATTTTACGAGGGGTGGACTCAAACTCAGAGATACTCTGAAATTGATAGAAAGATGATTGAGATATTATACTCTGGAAGTATAAGGCCCGGCATGGGAAAGGAAGAAATCGAGTTAATATTAAAAAAATAAAATTGGATCCCTAATTCAAGTTATTCTGAAATAACCTAATAGAAACTATTTTAAGTCTTTCATTTATACTCAAAGTATGAACTACAAACTACTATTGGGATGTCTTTGCATTGGATCAGGCTTATCTACACTTTATTACAGATTTACAAATGCTTTGTATTTTGAATTTTTAGATATAGTAATTTTGGCTCTATCATTTGTTGCTGGAATATACTTTATCTCAAAAGGACGAGAAGAGTCAAAGAAATTAAAAGAATAAAAATTCTCATATAAGATGGGATTATTTGAAGATATTTGGATTCAAATAGACTAAGCTATATATAATTGTTATCCTCAACAATGTGGGTGTAAAAATGTTTGGCACATTTGCAATAGGTGGAATGTGGAACGTAGGCATAATAGGCTTAGTTGTTCTAGTATTGTTAGACGCCCTGTTCCTTTGGATAGGGGCTAAATTTGCAGGAATTGACGATTCTTCATACTGGAAAGCAATTCTCGGTGTTGTTGTATTAATAGCATTGAGCGCTATATTGGGATCATTTTTCGGATCTTTAGGGATTATCGGGACAATTATTAGTTTCGTTGTAGCTCTATGGGTCGTAAAATCCATCTACGAAACATCGTGGTTAAAGGCCTTTTTAGCACTAATACTTGCATACATAGCCTTTATGGTACTTGCAGCTATATTTTCAAATCTAGCAATTTTTTAAAAAATTTTTATTTTTTAGAATAAGTGGAGGGAGTGGGATTCGAACCCACGAACACCTACATGACAGGACTCTGAATCCTGCGCCTTTGGCCAAGCTCGGCAATCCCTCCTTACTATATCATTTTTGTTTGAGAATCAGAGTGTTTTAGTCTCTCAACTTCATTCCAGAGCTTTTGTTCCTCTTCACCACTTGGTTTATAGTTAATTCCATGTGGCATGGACTTTCCTTTCTCATCAACTGTGACAAAAGTTACAAATCCATCAACAAGTTGCTCTTTTGTGAGTCTTTTGTATATCTTTGTGTATATGGTCAAGCTTGTTTTTCCAACATGCGCTAAAACTGATTCAATCTGGACGATATCTCCATTGTTTCCTGGTCTAATAAATTTCATACCATGGACCTTGATACAGACAATTTTTGTAGGATCCCCATAAACTCTAGAAGCTTCGATAAAAGCCCCCTCAACAAACCACATTGAAGTCACACCGGCAAAAAGAGTTCCGTGATGATTCAAATTCTCAGGTCTAACAAGTTTTGATATTGTAGTAAAATTTGAAGTGCCCATAAAATCAACCTTAAAGTGGGGACACAGGGATTTGAACCCTGATCCATGGATTTCCCCATCAAACTCCAGAATTTCTTCATCGGCATTACGCCATCAGTATTCTCTTTCATCCGGAAAGGATTCTGGAGTCCATGATGATGGCCTGATTACACCATGTCCCCTTTGCGAAGCCGGGGGAGGGAGTTGAACCCTCGTGATCGGATCTGCAGTCCGAGGCCGAGCCTCTCGACAACCCCGGCTTAATCAAAATAGCCTTTAAGTATTTTATAAAACTTTCGTTAAATACTTTGATGGCGAAGAAATGAACTCTTTCAACGAAACTTTGCTCTCTTCCCCGGATTTTAAGTCGCGCAACGTTACATTGCCCTCTTTTAGATCCCTTTCACCTATAATCAAAAGAGATTTTGCACCTAATTTGTTTGCAAACTTCATCTGATTTGAAAGATTTCTACCCATGATGTCAAAATCAACTTTAAATCCATTATTTCTCAAACTGGTTAATGCCTTTGAAACTTCCTTTTCAACATCACCAATAGTTGCAATGAAGAGATCAATCTCAACCTTTTCTTCTGGCCATATGTTTTTTCTCCTCATCATGAGTTCTAGGACAGCATCGCCCATCCCAAATCCAACGGCAGATATATGTTCTCCTCCAAAAAGTTCTGCAAGATTGTCATATCGGCCGCCACCAAAGAGTGCTCTAAATTCCCTTTTCCTATCGTGGACCTCAAAAACCATGCCTGTGTAGTAGTCAAGCCCTCTCACAATTGATGGGTCAAAGGTAATAAATTTTTCATAGCCTCTATCATTTAGATTTTGAGCGATCTTCTTTAGCGAATCAATGACCTTGGATATACCTTCTCCTTGGTAGGCCCCAGATAGACCTTCAATAGATTTAAGCAAGCCCCCCTTTGAATTAAGAAAAACTTCTATTTCTTTTATCTGATTATCATCTAAACCGATACCCAAGAGCATTTCCTTAAAGTCTCTTTCAGTTATCTTTTCTCTCTTGTCAATAATTTTAAGAACATCATGGTAATTTTTTATTCCAAGATCTAATAGAAATTCCTGAAGCATGCGCCTGTCCGATATCCTGACTTCTATGTCTGATTCATCAAAACCTAGGTCGCAAAGTAGTTTTATGGCACACGATATAACTTCAGTGTCAGCCCTTGGGTCTTCAGAGCCGAATATATCAATATTGAGCTGGTAGAACTCACGTAATCTACCGCTCTGAGGCCTTTCATACCTCCATAGCCTTGGTATTGAATACCATTTCACTGGAAATGAAAGCTCCTTTGCCCTAGATACCAATACCCTGACAACTGAAGGGGTAAGTTCTGGGCGCAAAGAGATCATCCTGCCACCTTTATCCTCAAAGGCATAAAGCTCTTCAATGATCTCTTCACCGCTTTTTATAGAATAAAGTTCAAATAGTTCGATTGCCGGCGTATCAGTTTCAAAAAATCCAAATTCCTCAACACTTTTTTTTATCGATGAAAAAACTTTCTTTCTTGCAGCCATTTCATTTGGAAGAAAGTCCCTTGTACCTCTCAAGCGTTCGAACATCTTTGCACCCAAATTAAAATTTAAAGCAGTTTGCTGATTGATTTCCCTTGCTCTATAGCTTCTCTGATTATTGCCTCCCTTTTAAGAGTTTCTTCAGCAATATGAATGATGTTTTCAACCTTATCCTTTGGAATAACAACGACGCCATCGTCATCCCCGACTATCCAGTCCCCGGGATTTACTATGACTCCACCACAGACAACCGGTGCATTTATTTCCCCAAGTCTTGTTGCAGTGCCTGCTCTTGTGACTATACCGCGGCAGAATACAGAAATTCCTTCACCTTTTATGCTCTTGACATCTCTTATGGCCCCATCAACAACTACCCCAGCAACTTTTTTTATTTTTGCTTGTCTAGCCATAAGGTCTCCGAACAGAGAATATTTTGTGATTCCCCCTCCGTCAATTACTAATATCTGGCCTTCAGTAATGTCATCAAGCGCCTTTAGCGCTGTAAGCATATCGCCAGGGCAGCATTTTGCAGTGAAGGCAGGACCGCAGATAAAATCGCCTTCTTTTATCGGCTTTATAGATTCATCAACTGAGCCTCTTTTTCTCAGGGCATCATTGATAGAAGCGGTGTCTAGTGTTCTTAATTTTTTCTCTATCTCTTCCCTTTTCATATTTCTCTACTCCCTTACATATATTATTTTATCCTTTTTCAATTCCTCTATCTTTTCCTTAGAGTATCCCAAAACATTAGTTAATACTTCGTCAGTATGTTCTCCTAGAGCGGGTGGGCGTATATGGTCTTTACATGGAGTAAGAGGCAAATTCAATGGACTGTTTGCAGTTACCATATTTCCTGCAATCGGATGGTCAAATTCAAAGAGCATCTTTCTATATTTGGTGTTTGGGTCATTTATGACCTTGTCAATTGTATTTACTGGGCCACATGGAACACCAGCGTTAGTTATTATCTCTACTAAATCTTCAGTTGTATGCTTTTGTGTCCAGTCTTCAATTATCTTCTTTAGTTCTGCCTGATTTTTTGTCCTCGATTCATTATTTTTGAATCTTTCAGCCATAATTAATAAATTAAATTCGGGGATACTCTTACAAAACATATCCCACAAATGGTCATTACCAATACCAATAACCATGTATCCATCAAGAGTTTTAAAGACATCAAAAGGCGTAAGGCTTGGGTGTCTTGATCCGATCCTCTGCGGCACCTCTCCAGATACGGTATACCTGACCGCAGCATTTTCTAAAATTGCAATAATACAGTCAACCATTGCCGTATCTATATATTGACCTTGCCCCGTTTTATCTTTAGTTCTCAAAGCTCCGAGGATAGCAATAGCAGAGAACATCCCAGACATTATATCTGCAAGCGACGACCCTACCCTCGTAGGAGGATTATCCGGATATCCTGTTATACTCATTAATCCCCCATATGCTTGAGCTATTATGTCGTATCCTGGTCTTCCAGGGTATACAGAATCATTTCCAAATTGTGATATCGTGGCGTAGATTATACTTGGATTTATTTTTTTGATATTTTCATATGAGAATCCGAGCTTTTCCATTGTTCCTGGTCTAAAGTTTTCCGTGATTACATCACATATTTTTATGAGTTCCCTAACAATCTCTTTCCCTTTCTCATCCTTTAGGTTTAAGACAACACTTTTTTTGTTCCTGTTAATACTCATGAAGTAAGCACTTTCTCCATTTTTATAAGGTCCGAATTTCCTTGAGTCGTCTCCGTCACTCTTTTCTATTTTTATAACTTCGGCACCGAGATCGCTTAGAATCATGGTACAGTATGGCATTGCAAGCACATGGCTTAAATCCAGTATCTTTACTCCTTCCAATGGCCTCATTTATCCACCTCACTAAAATTAAACAATGAAAGTATCACAACAATTTCCTCAACAGATGGATTGCCATCTATCTCAATTGAGCGACATTTGTCCTCTTTTTCTTTATTTTCTTCTATTATGATATCAGTTACCATATTAATAAACTTTTCCCATTTATTTTGTATCTATTACAAAGAGGAGTTCACCTTTTTCAACGATCATCCCTTCATAAACTGGTATTCTTGAAAGCACTCCTGCTTCAGGGGCATATATCTCTGTTTCCATCTTCATTGCGATTAAAGTCATTATTGGATCTCCTTTTACAACCCGCTCTCCTGCTTTCTTTGTTAGCTTAAGGACAATACCCCCTATGACAGAATCAACGTAGACTATATCGCCTTCTTTTCTATATTGGCTGTGATCTTTCTTTTTTTGTATCTTCTTTAAAATAGAAACTTCATAGATGAATTCATCATAAAATACCTGATACTCTCCATCAGCTACCTTTTTCAATTTAATCTGATGTTCTTTGCCGTCAACTTTTACTTTGAATTCTTCCATGAAAATCAAGCTAGGGCCGCTATCAAGACTCCAGCAGCAACAGCTGTGCCTATCACACCTGCCACATTGGGCCCCATAGCGTGCATCAAAAGGTGATTTTGGGGGTCTTCTTTAAGTCCCATCTTTTGGACTACTCTTGCAGCCATCGGAACAGCTGAAACACCTGCAGCACCTATCATTGGATTAATCTTTTCTTTTAGGAATAGATTCATTATCTTGGCAGCTATTACCCCTCCACAAGCCGCAGTAAAGAAAGCCAAAATACCAAGTAGAAATATCTTAATTGTCTGTATATTAAGAAAGCTTTCTGCACTCATTGTACTTCCAACTGAAAGACCTAAAATAATAGTCACAATATTTAGAAGTTCTTCGCTGGCACCTTTAGCAAGTCTCTGTGTAACACCGCTTTCTCTAAATAGATTCCCAACAAATAGCATTCCGACTAGAGGAATTGCTTTAGGAACTAAAAGTCCAGTTACAATCGCACCCACTATTGGGAACATAATCTTTTCTTTTTTACTTACTCCTCTCATCTGGACCATCTTGATCATTCTTTCCTTCTTTGTAGTTGTGAGTTTGATTGCAGGTGGAAGTATTAAAGGAACTAGTGACATGTAAGAGTAAGCAGCAACTGCAGTTGCACCAAGAAGTTCAGGCGCTAGGATAGTTGTAACATAAATTGTTGTTGGGCCATCTGCACCACCTATTATACCAATTGACGCTGCTTGGTCTGAAGTGAATCCTAAAAGGATAGACCCTACAAGTGCAATAAAAACTCCTATTTGGGCCGCAGCTCCTAATAAGAAGGTCTTGGGATTTGAAAGAAGCGGTCCGAAATCAGTCAGTGCGCCTATCCCCATAAATATTATACTTGGAACTATCTCATTTGCAATCAGGTACTTGACAAATAGTCCAAATACCCCCCCTATTTCATTTGGGTCAGATATACCTGTCAGAGGTATATTCGATAGAATCGCCCCGAATCCTATTGGTACAAGCAACAAAGGTTCAAACCCTTTGTATATTGCTAGGTAGACGAGTATGCAGCCAACGATGATCATTGCTATGTTTCCAGGCGTTATTGCAAAAATACCGCTTGTTGTTCTAAAGACTTCAATAAATGTTCCTACAACGTCAATCACTCAAATCACCTTTATCCAATAACAAATAGAGCATCACCTGAATTAATAGGCTGACCAGGAGTTACCCTTATATCTAGAATCTTGCCTGCTAAAGGAGAGGATATTTCATTTTCCATCTTCATAGCTTCAAGTATCATCACTACATCTCCAATACTAACTGCATCGCCTACTTTTTTCTTGAGGGAGAGGACAGTTCCGGCCATGACCGCTTTAACAACTTCCCCTTTACCCTTTGGAGCTGATGCAGCAGGCTGAGGTGTGGTCTCTTGAGTAGAATACACTTCTGCTTTAGGTTTTAGTGTGGAAGATGCTTTCTTAATCCCTAGAACTTCTTCAATCGATAAGTTTACAGTTTTCCCACCTAATTTAATCTCTAAATTTCCACCGCCCAAATCCTCGATATCAACTTCATAATCCTTGCCATTAATCTTAACATTATACTTTGCCATTATAACCCCTCCATCATCTCCCGTCTGCTGCCAAGTTTCCAGTTTTGATTTTCTTTACAAAGGGATATTACTGGAATCTCACTCCTAAAGCAATGTAAGTAAGCCGCAGCTATCATTGCAAGAGTTTCGTCATCATTATTTTCTTCATTTACCATATCCTCAGTTTTTATTTCTTCTTTAGCAGGTTTATTGTTTTTTTCATCACTCTTTGTAATGGATCTACCTATTCCAGTAATAATCGAGGATAAAATGATAAGAACTGCAAACGTAATCCCCATTCCAACGATTACTAGTTCTATTCCAAGATATAATTCTGACATATCTATCATTAGTCTCACACCTTAAAACGGCATTATACCGTGTTTTTTCTTAGGTAATATTTCTCTCTTTGTCTGGTATACCCGGAGTGAATTGATTAGTACTGTTCTTAGATTTTTTGGATCAACGACATCATCGATATAGCCACGTGCAGCTGCCATGTAAGGATTTGCAAACTTCTTCTTGTAGTCTTCGCTAAGCTCATCAGTTTTCTTTGCAGGATTAGAGGCTTCAGATATCTCTTTTCTAAAGACTATTTCACATGCACCTTTTGGCCCCATAACTGCAATCTCTGCAGTCGGTAGAGCATAAACTGCATCAGCCCTTAGATGCTTTGAAGCCATGGCTATGTATGCCCCGCCATAAGCCTTTCTCACGATAACTGTAATCAATGGAACTGTGGCTTCAGAGTAGGCGTATAATAGCTTTGCGCCGTGTCTTATAATTCCCCCATGCTCCTGGTCTAATCCTGGCATATACCCTGGTGTGTCAACGAAGGTCATTATTGGAATGTTAAATGCATCGCAGAATCTGACAAATCTTGATGCTTTGTCAGATGAGTTAATATCTAAAACACCTGCGATATGACTTGGATTGTTTGCAACTATACCAACGACCTTTCCGTCGAGTCTTCCAAATCCAACAATAATATTTGGTGCGTAGAGTGGATGAATTTCAAAGAATTCATTGTTATCTAAAACAGCCTTAACAATTTGGCTCGCATTATAGCCTTTGTTTGAATCCTCTGGGACGATTGAGTATAATTCAGGGGTCTCCCTCAATGGATCGTCTGTTGGCTCAATTGAAGGAGGGTCTTCCATATTGTTTGAGGGTAAATAGCTGAAAAGATTTCTTATAAGATTCAAAGTATCCTCATCATTTTTACCGACCCTATGGGCCAAACCACTCTTGCTTTCGTGGACATGAGGCCCACCAAGCTCTTCAAAGGTAACATCCTGGTGCAACACAGTTTTTACAACTTGAGGCCCAGTTATGAACATGTAACTTGTAACATCGGTCATGAAGACAAAATCTCCTATCGAAGGAGAATAAACAGCACCACCAGCACAGGGCCCCATAATAGCCGTTATCTGAGGTATGACACCAGAGGCTATAGTATTTCTGTAAAAGATATCTCCATATCCCTTCAGGGAGTCAACTCCTTCTTGGATTCTTGCCCCCCCTGAATCATTTATGCCTATTACAGGAGCTCCAACTTTCATAGCCTGGTCCATAAGATAGCTTATCTTGAATGCATGGGCTTCACCCAAGGAACCACCCATCACTGTAAAGTCTTGGGAAAAAACATAGACAAGCCTTCCTTCAATTGTACCGAAACCCGTAACAACGCCATCCCCGGGTATTTCCATTTTGTCAAGACTGAAATCAACTGCTCTATGTTTCATCAATCCATTTATTTCAACAAAGCTTCCCTTGTCAAGGAGTATGTCGAGCCTCTCTCTTGCAGATAGTTTTCCTTTTGCATGTTGAGATTCAAGCTTTTCTTTCCCTCCTCCCATCTTTAAACTGTCTTTCTTTTCTTTTAGCTCTTTTATCATACCTTCAATGGCCATAAAATACCCCCCGTTCGCCTTTAATTCTGTTTTAGACGGCGCTGCATCAATAATCGCTCTGCTTCATTACTTATTACCAATTGCTTAAAAACATTATGGTAATATATTACCGCTCTAACAGTTGACTTTTATTGGTATTTTTGTGTTGCAGATTGGGCATTTGTCATCAATTAGGCTTATTTTTACACCGTAATTTCTTTTGACAACAACGTTCTTGCAATTAGGGCAAAACGTATCATTGTTTGCGGGCACATTTCCAAGGTAGACATATTTTAGCTTCTTTTCGGCGATTTCTTTTGCTTTGTAGAGAGTATCAACAGGCGTAGACCTTAACTCCATTTTATACATAGGCCTGTAAGCAGAAAAGTGCAAAGGGATTTCAACACTCAATCCTGAAACAAAATCTACAAGTTTTTCTATATCTTCATTGGAATCATTTAACGTTGGAATCAATAGATTTGTTATTTCAATATGGGTTTCTCTAAATGCTGCCTTGATAGTTTCTAGTACTGGCCGGAGCCTTGCTCTGCAAATGTTTTGATAAAACTCTTCTGAAAATGCTTTAAGATCTATATTCATTGCATCGATATATGGCAAAGCCTCCTTTAGGGGCTTTGGATTTATGAATCCATTTGTAACCCATACATTTTTGATATAGTTTTCTTTTGCTATCTTTGAAGTGTCCATTAAATATTCATAGAATATTGTTGGCTCTGTATATGTATAAGAGATAGATTTACACCCATGCATCTTTGCTAGCTCAACTATTTTCTCTGGCTTCAGGAAACGTTCACCTATATCATCAGGCGTTGATTGAGAAAGATCAAAGTTCTGACAGTTCTGGCAGAATAGATTGCACCCAGGTGTTCCAAAAGAAAGAGAATATGAACCAGGGTAGAAATGATAAAGAGGTTTTTTTTCTATTGGGTCTACATGGAAATACAGTTTTTCTGAGTCACTCTCTCCATAAACAAGAGTTCTTAGTTTTCCATCTAGATTTATTCTTGCCCTGCATTTGCCCCTCTCATTTGGGGATATAAGGCATACATGCGGGCACAATAGGCATCTCATTTCCTCCTTTTCTTTTCTGTAATAGAGTGCCTCTCTCATGCTAATAATATTGATTTAATACTATTTTAATTTATCTAAAAAAGAAAAAATTATTTTTTAGAGGATTTTACCTTTTCGAGCGCTTCTTTGAAGTCTTCTTTAGTTACAAACTCAGTCTTGTCAAGGCCCTTTCTTATGGCATTTAGACCTGCTTCTCTGGCAAGAGATTTTATATCTGCACCAGTAAATCCTTCAGTTGGCTCGACTAGCTCATTAATATCAACGCCTTTTAGCGGCATTCCCTTGGTGTGGATCTTCAGTATATCGAGTCTTGATTCTTTGTCAGGCAATGGTATTTCGACTATCACATCAAATCTCCCGGGCCTAAGAAGGGCCTCATCTAAAATGTCTGGTCTATTTGTCGCTGCGATGACTATTACCCTCTCCAAGGACTCAACGCCGTCCATCTCTGTTAATAATTGATTTACCATTCTTTCAGTTACCTTTGCACCAGTCTCTTGACCTCTTTTGGGTGCAATTGAATCAATCTCATCAAAGAATATTATAGATGGTGCTACTTGTCGGGCCTTGCTGAAGATCTTCCTGATACCTTTTTCACTCTCGCCAACCCATTTTGAGATTAGCTCAGGGCCCCTAATTGCTATGAAGTTTGCCTCGCTTTCTGTTGCAACAGCCTTTGCAAGAAGAGTCTTCCCGCATCCAGGTGGCCCATAGAGAAGGATACCTTTTGGGCCTTCAACATTTATCTTTTTGAATACATCTGGATACTTTAGTGGCCACTCCACGGCTTCCTGTAATCTCTGCTTTACTTCTTTTAATCCTCCGATATCGCTCCATTTTACAGTTGGAACTTCAACTAATGCTTCCCTCATTGCAGAAGGCTCTACTTCTAAAAATGCTAAATCGAAATCATTCTTTGTTACTTCAAGCTTGTTTAGAATTTCTGGAGAAATTTCAATATCCCCTCCGCTGAGATCTGGGAGAACTCTCCTAATAGCCTTCATCCCTGCTTCTTTGCACAAAGCCTCAAGATCCGCTCCGCTGTAACCGTGAGTTTTTGACGCAAAATATGATATATTCACATCCTCAGTTATCGGCATGCCCCTTGTATGGACCTGAAGTATCTCTTTCCTGTCATTTATATCTGGTACGCCGATTTCGATTTCCCTGTCAAATCTCCCAGGCCTCCTCAATGCCGGGTCAATTGTGTCTGGCAAGTTTGTAGCAGCTATCACCACTACCTTGCCTCTTGTCTTTAGCCCATCCATTAGTGTCAGAAGCTGAGAAACTACCCTTCTTTCAACTTCCCCTTTTGATTCTTCCCTTTTTGGGGCAATTGCATCGATCTCATCTATGAATATTATGGCCGGAGAGTTTTCTCCTGCATCTTCAAAAACCTTCCTAAGATTTTCTTCGGATTCACCATAGTATTTGCTCATTATTTCAGGGCCGTTGATAGAGGTGAAATAAGCGTTGATCTCATTTGCAAGTGCCTTCGCGAGGAGAGTTTTACCTGTTCCAGGAGGTCCATATAGTAAAACTCCCTTAGGGGGGTCAATACCGAGTTTTGAGAAAACTTCCGGATGCTTCATTGGCATCTCAATCATTTCTCTAATCTTTTGGATCTCATCCCTAAGTCCGCCTATATCTTCATAAGTGACATCAGGCATTTTTGATATCTCAGATTCCGACACAGGTTTAGGTGAAATTGTTATTTTAGTTGATGGAATTATCTTTAGGATACCTCTAGGATTTGTTTTTGTCACGACAAATGGAAGGCTCCTATTAAAGATTTCAAATACAAAAACGTTATTTTGAACGATTGGAATATCAGAGAACTTCTCCTTGAAATATGATGAAAGGTCTCCTGAAAACTGCATATCGGCCTGCATAGGAGCAAGAGTAACTGCCTTTGCTTCCTTAACTTCCGCCCTTGAAATGCTAACTCTATCCCCAAGCAATGCTCCAGAGTTTTTTCTGAGTATACTATCCATCCTGATTATCCCGGAACCCTCAACAGTATCAGGTAGAGCCTTTGCAGCTGTTATTTTCTCTCCCTTTATCTTTACAATCTCGCCGTAATTAAGATACATCTTTCTCATTGCATCGGGGTCAATCCTTACAATACCTTTACCCACATCGAGCTTTTCTGCGCTCCCTACAACAAGTTCTATTTCATTAATTTCTTTCACTTTAAATCACTCCACAATATATTAACATTAAGTTAACTTAATATAAAGTGAAAGTAATCCTTTATAAATTTTACGGTTAAAAATAATAAAATTGGCGATTAAAAAAATAAAGAGGACTATCCGTCGTAATCTTCAAGCTTTTTAGCAAAATCATTACTGTTATATGATTTGGGGCTATCATCTGCTTCAAATGATGAAACGTCATTTTTATCTAAACGGACTGGTCTTTTTCTATTAACGGCATTTTTAAAAAAATCATCAGGGTCATTTTCCCTTATTTCAAAAAGGTCACTTTCATTAAAGACTCTGCTTTCAATTTCTTCTAACTCTCTATAAATGTCATCAAGATTATGTTTAATCCGCCTGATAGACTCCTTCAGAGTTTCAACTTCATAGCTGCCTTTTTTCTTGTCCTCATCGAAAAGGAAGTTCATAAAGCCACCAATAAAGCTTTCAAACTCCAATTTAAATATATATTGCTAGTCACTGGAAAACTATTTAATATACCAAAACATGATTTCTTAAATGAAAAAGGGTGTATCATATCTTGATATAGCAGCTTTATCTTTAATTATATTTCATACTGTTCTTTTAATTTTAAACATTGAAAATCTCCCTGCTGATCAGAAAGATTGGTCGTACCACTTGATGATAGCGAGGATGTTTGTTGAGCATAAAACTTTCTTATGGGATTACTATGAGTTCGCACCCATAGGGAGACCTCACCTCTATCCTCCATTTCTTCATTTACTATTTGCAGCCACAAATATATTAGGTATGGGATGGGTAACAATCCAGAAGTTTTACGGGATTCTTATCTACCCAGTTTCGCTTCTTTCAACATTCTTTGTTTCAAGGGATCTTTTTGGAAAGAAAGTCGGATTATTGTCGGTAGTGATACTTTCAGCTTCCTACAATTACTGGTGGTGGCAGATTTCAATCGCACCGACATCTCTAATATTTGCACTCTTTCCTTTGGAAATGTGGGCGGTATACCGAAAAAAGACAGTTCTTTCAATAGCCTTACTTTCAATATTTTTATGGACACACTTCTCTTCATTTTTAGTGGTCCTTGCAATAGGGATATTCGGGGTGCTGAAACGAGACTACCTGAAGTATTCCTTAAAGATAATAATTATATCATTAATCACTTTTATTCCATGGGCAGCCCACGTATTAGTGAATCGTGACTGGATACATGGAAACTGGTCATCCTTTGCAAACATGCCTACAATTGGTATTATAACTATACTGTTTGCGATTTTGGGTGTGTACTTTCTTGCAAAAAGAAGGGATACAAAAGACATACTATTTCTAGCAACAGTCCCTTCAACACTCCTTATAGGAGCATTGTATGGATTTAGGTTTTTTATGCATGCCCCAGTGATTCTTGCAATCATAATGGCAGTAGGTGCTTATGAGACTTCAAAACGGATTGATAAAAAAGCATACTATGTATTTTTGATAGCTTTTTTAGTTATTTCTTACACAGGTGAGCCCACACTTAGATTAAGATCATTTGGACCGCCTATGGCAGGCGCACCACCTCCACAGCTAAAATATGGCCCTAACCCAGTTGGCGAAGCAGGGCCCATACAGGGAGTTGCCCCAGTTGTCATTCAATCAACGCCTCTAAAAGAAAATTTGAATGCATTGATGGGCATCCAGATGCGCACGCTCAAAATAAGCCCTTATGTTTCTGATAATGCCTTTAATCTTTACAATTTCATAAAAAATAATACTGACCAAGATGAAATAATCCATGTTCAGGGTGGACCGATAGCAACCTGTATCTCCCTCTTCACTGACAGGAGAACTGACAATGGTATGTGGCGAGAAGTTACAAATGAAGACATGGGAAAATACCCTCCTGCCGGTGCAAATTATGGCGTAATGGAAATAAATGATAGGCAGAGAATTAATTTTTCCCAAGATGTAATCATCGAAACATTTGGCCAGTTCATAGTCTATGACGCCTCTAAGGCGGTACAGACAATGTTCCCGCAAGACCAGCCAAGACTGCCTCAAGTATTAACAGAAGTTTCCAGTCAAATAAGAAAAGCTTCACTTTCTTTAGATACCGACAGGGAATTAACAAAGAAACTTCTCTTTGAAGCTTCTGATAAACTCAATCAATTATCAAAAGGAGCGCCTGATGAAAAAGGAAAGAAGATACTTGAAAGGTCATCTATAATTTTGAGAAATAAATCCCAGAAAATTTCCTATGCTGAAGGCCAGGAAATGACAAGGGTAAAAGAAGAGCTTACGGCAATGTCCAAGTTATATGAGAGGGGAGATATTGGAGGAGCTCTAATTGTATTAGAGAGGATATAACTACATCCATTTTCTTCTTTTAAAATAGTAAATCATTGAAAGACCAATAGCAAGCATCAGCAAAAGTATAGAATAATACCCGTAAGGTGACTTTAGCTCAGGCATAAATTCAAAGTTCATCCCGTATATGCCGGTAATTAGAGTCAGAGGCATCATAATTGTTGCGATTATGGTCAAAACCTTCATTATCTCATTTAATTTGTTCGAGGTATAGGATAGATAAGTGTCTTGTATCCCAATTAGAGAATCCCTCATCGAATCAAGGGAATCAAAGATACTTATGACACTATCATAGTTGTCCCTGAAATAGATTTTTGTTTCGTCCGAAACAAACATGGATTCTTTTCTTAATAGGCCCAATAACTCTTCTCTTTCTGAAACAACTATTCTTTTGAAAATAGAAACATCCCTCTTGAGCTCGATGACCTTTAGTAAACAATCCTTACTCCCTTCATTAAATAATTCATCTTCTGTTTCTTCTAATATTATATCGAGCTTATCCAGAATCAAGAAGTAGGAGTCAATGATTCTATCCATTATAATATGCAAAAGGAAGTCAGGTCCTTTGTTTAGTATTTTTGATAGGGCCTTCTTATCATTTTTTATTTTTTCTAAAATCTTGATCTCTTTTCTCACATCCTTTGTTATGATGTAGTTATTGCCGATGACAACGTCATATTCATACTTGTTAATCCTTGTATCCATGAAAATATTATATAGAACAATAAAATTATAGTTATCAAAAACTTCTATCTTGACTCTTGTCCCTTCATCACTTAGGTCTTCTACAGTCACAGGATGCAAATCGAAAATATCTCCAAGGTGGGATACCTCTTCATTCGTTGAATCAATTAGGTCAATCCACAATCTTGTGCCCTTTTCAACTAACTCTTTTAGCCTCTCAGGAGATGCTATTTCCCTCTGTATTTCTCCTTCAAGATAAAATACCTCAAACATTATTTTACAATAAGAACATGATATTTAAATTAGTTATTCTTTAAAGCTCACCTTCAAGCTTCAAAACAATCCTTCTAAAAATTCCCTTTAGGGTATATATCTCGCGCTGTGTATTAAACCCTCTCGTTAAAACGTGCTTGAAGACTGTCATAGCGTTATCTCTTCTGTATTCTCGCTCCTCAACATGCGCCAATATCTTTTTGAAATCCTCCATCAATAGATTCTTTTCAATTATTTCCTTTCCTTCAAGAGGATTTATTTTAATAGAGCATTTGGATTTGAATATTTCATAGAGTATTATTGAAAGAGCATGTGAAACATTCATCGTCGGATACCTTTTATCGGTGGGGATTGTAGTCATTGTATCGCACATCTCAACTTCTTGATTTCTAAGGCCACTGCTTTCCCTGCCCAGCACTATTCCCACTTTAAAATCAGAGGGTATCTTCTTGGCCAGACTCTCAACAGGGGTATAATTCCTCAAGACTCCGCCGCTTGTATTTACGCTTGTTGCAACAGATACGTCAACATATTTTAGAGCCTCTTCCAGACTTCCTACAATTATGGCAGATTTCAAAATATCTTCTGCATGGACCGCTAATTTGTACGCCTCATCGTCAATCTCAACTGGATTGACTAGAATAAGGTCATAGAAACCGAAATTTTTCATAACCCTCGCAACGCTGCCAATATTTCCCGAGGTTTCCGGCTCTACAAAAATTATATAAAACATCAAGAGAAGAAAATATTAGGATAAAGATAAAGTTTTGGGTGCATCAATGGAAATATCTCTGGGAGTTGACATAATCTCCCGTGACCCAAGAATTTATGCAATGGTCATACTTTCGAGGGAAGAAAACAGATTTTTGACTGTTTTGAAGGAAAGCGGGCCAAAGCTTAAACTTTTGAAACTAATAAAAAATTACTCTCCCACTTACATGGGAATCGATTCTACCGAAGAATTCTCTAAAAATGATTTAGAGAAACTTTCAAAGTATGTTTCAATAGTTCAAGTTACTGGAAAGTTTAATGACTTTACTTCTCTCCCGGCGCTTGCAAAAAGATACAGGATAAATCTAAATCCAAAAAATCCTTTTGATGAGGCATACGCACTTGCGAGATTGCCCTTCGAAGGAGTCGGCTACAAATTAAAGCTTTATGAAGATGAAACTGAGATACTTGTTTCAAGCGGCAGGAGTCTTGGGAGAGGGGGCTACTCACAAGGCAGATACCAGCGAAGGACTTTTGCCCTTATCAAATACAAGGTCAGAGACATCGAGAAGGAACTTAAAAACGAAGGATTTAATTTTGACCTTGAGGTAGTTGAGCGGGAAGGGGGATTTTCAAAAGGCACCTTCAAAGTATACTCTAACTTTGAAAATATCCCCATCAAAAGCAGCAGAGGCGATATAAGGATAGATGTTAGGCCACTTAAAAAAAGCTCCATTGAATACGAACCATTTGAAAAGAAGGTTGAAGTATCAAACATCAAAGACAGGTATGTCATTGTCGGGGTTGATCCAGGAACAACAGTTGGCCTTTCAGTACTAGATCTTGAAGGAAATGTGCTTGCTATCACCTCTAAAAGAAGTTTTTCAATGTCAGATGTCAAGGAAGAGATAAGAAAGTACGGCTATCCCCTAATATTCGGATCTGATGTAAATCCGCCTTCTGGGTATATTGAAAAGTTGAGTACCTCGTTTGATTCTATTCTTTATGTGCCTTCTCTATCGATCCCCGTCAAAGAAAAAAATGAGCTGTCAAAGGATCAAGAAGCAACGAACGCCCACGAGAGGGATGCTCTCTCAGCAGCATTAAAGGCTTATCTACACTATAAGAATAAGTTTACGCAGATAAAATCAAAAATACCCCAAGAGCTATCGCCTTACAGCTCTAGGATAATAGGCGAAGTCATTAAGGGCATGCCAATAAAAGAAGCCTTTGACAAAGTCAAAGAAGATTTGCTGAAAAAAGAAGACGAGATAAAAATTGAGCAGAAAAATCCTGACGAAGTAATTCTAGAACAGTCAAAAATAATCGAAAATTACAAAGATAAGCAGACCTTATTGAAAAAGGATTTTGAAAAACTTCAGTTGGAAAGCTTTGACATGAAAAGGAAACTTCAAGAGAAAGATTCAACAATTATATCCCTTGAAAGAAAACTTTTCGATATCCTGGACAGGCAAAAAAAAGAAGCTTTGAAGGACAATGTAATAAAAACTAAGAATTTTGAGATAACTTCACTTAGAAAAAGTGTCGATATCCTAAAAAGCAAAGTAAATTTGCTCACTGAGGAAAACAAAAGGCTAAAAGAATTAAAGCCGCTAATGGAATCTGAGGACATAATCATCGGTAAGGTTTTACCTGTTTTTTCTATCGACGGCATTAAAAATCTTGTAAAAAATCAGGATCTTACCGAAGGCGATGTAGTTTTTTTAAAAGACGCCACAGGTGGAGGGGCAGAAGCTTCCAAGATGCTATCTGAGATAAAAGTCAAAGCTGTTCTAATATTGGGTAAGATATCGCATCAGGCTCAAGAAGAGCTAATCGATATTGAAATACCGATAATCGATTCGAAAGATATAAAAATGGAGGTAATTTCGAAGTTCGTTATAATAGACAAAGAAAGCTTTGATTTAGTCTATAAAAAAGAAAAAAAACTATTAATGGCTCTTAAAAAAGAAAGAGAGTCAAATAAACTTCTTAAAATAATTAAAGATTATAAAGAACAAAGAAAATCAGATTATAAGGCCTAATTAGAGACTTTTATTGTACCAATAGCTATATAAATGTTACGGTTGCTTTAAATAATATGGAAAAAACTGAGACGAAGAAAGTTCATGCTTGCCCTGAATGTGGGAGTCATAAACTTATTCGGGACTATTCTAGAGCTGAAGTTACTTGTGATGAATGCGGTCTTGTAATTTCTGAAGATATCATCGACACAGGTCCTGAATGGAGAGCTTTTGACCATGAGCAAGGAGAGAAAAGAGGTAGAGTAGGGGCCCCTATGACCTACACTATCCATGATAAGGGTCTTTCCACCATGATTGACTGGAAAAACAAGGATATCCACGGAAGGGATATCAGCGCAGGTAGGAGAGCCCAGATATATAGAATGAGGAAATGGCATAAACGAATTAAAGTTGCAGATGCCAAAGATAGAAATTTAGCTTTCGCTTTAACAGAACTTGATAGACTCTCTTCTCACTTGCACCTACCAAGAAACATTAGAGAAGGTGCAGCAATGGTTTACCGAAAAGCCGTTGACAAGAGGCTTATTAGAGGTAGATCAATAGAATCAGTAACATCCGCATGTATTTACATAGCGTGCCGTGAATATAAAGTTCCAAGAACTTTGGATGAGATTGTAGAACATTCCAGAGTAGATAAAAAAGAAATTGGCAGAAGCTACAGGTTTATCACAAGAGAATTAGAGATAAAACTTTATCCAACAAGCCCAGTGGATTATATCCCAAGATTTGCCACTGAGTTAGGGCTTTCAGGAAAGGTCCAAAGAAAAGCACAGGATATATTAGAAGGCGCAATAAAGGTTGGTCTTACATCAGGAAGGGGGCCAACAGGAGTCTGTGCAGCAGCAATCTATCTTGCAGCCATAATGGAGGGTGAAAGAAGGACCCAGAAGGCTGTTTCAGAGGTAGCAAAGGTCACAGAAGTGACAGTTAGGAACCGATACAAAGAAATTATAGAGAAATTGGGTATTGATGTTAAGATTTAAAACATAAATCTTTATATATTGGTAACTACACTGTGTGTATGCGCTGGCGATAATATATGAATGATGATGATTTGGATATTTTTTGGAGGCTGAAGCGCCTAGAGGAGAAGAAAAGGCTAATTCAAGAGCGATTCACAGATAAAACAGAGCCTTTACATCGTGTTGCTTCTAAAAAAACAGCAAGTAATGACCGTGCATCAAGCTATACCATACCAGAAATTCGTTCTAATACCTTTTATCAAGCCTACAAAGAAAAGCATGACAGGGTTTTAAGAAGACGTACCGAGCCTGAGCCAGTTAAGCCAGCCAACGAGGAAATTAATAAAGTAATTCAAATCGAAAAGCAAAGAACGACGAATATTGACAATAAAATAAGAAAGAACTTTACTTTGAAACCAGACATCAACTGGTTTAAAGTTTCAGTTGTTCTATCTCTTTTACTTTCCGTTGTTTTAGTAACTTCTTTTTCACTCTACGGTGCCAATAGGCAAATCGATACTAATTTAGGCTCAAAAGAGTCATACATTTTTGAGCTTGAAAAACAGGCTCAAGCACTTTTGAAGGAGAATGCAACCCTAAAAGAGCTAAACGACAGTTTAAACAAGAGAAACGATATGTTAAGGGATCAGTTAGTCGATGCAAGAAACTCTATGTATAAGCTTCAGAGCACCTATCAAAATCAGCTGATAAACGAGGAGTATGCCTTGTTTTTAGCTTTGGAATTTGTCAATAATCAGGCAAGTAAGAACTTACCAGTCGAGTGTGGAACAATAAACCCCGAACTAGTACGGGTATATTATGAAAAGGCAACTATCGAAAAAGTTAATAAAACTTTTAAAATAAATATGCCTGCAGACCTGAAATACCAATCAGTTACAAGATATGTTTGCTATATAGAAATGGACGAGTCAGGAAATATAGTCCACTGGAACTGGCAGAGACCTTCTTAACAAGCATCTGGTATTATTTCAAAATCTGAATCTCCATATTTCAGATCTTTTAATTCTTCTTTTGTCAATGATTCCTTCCTAGCCTTATCCGAGGCAATAGTGCTGTAACCCAACGGATCTTCTAGGATTATGCAGACAGTTTCCCGTCCTTCTATCAGCTTATTTATCCTGTCAATTAATTCCTTACCGTTCTTTTTCTCTTCGTCTTCCCCCATCTTCATTCCCATGCCGATAACTTTTGATATCCTGGAAAGTAGGCCTTCTACATTGCTGATATACCCTTCAGATAAGGGACCAGGTTCAACTGTGACCCCGAGTTCAGGAATTCTAATGGTGCAGGTGCTAGATTTGACAATTCTTATGCTTGCATCACAGGCAGATTCAACGTTTAAAGAGTATCTTGACGGTTCTTTATTCTCTATTGGCATAATATCTGCCCTTCTATAACCGCAGTTACTACAAAGAATAGTAAAATCTAGAACTTCCCCAAAATAAGGGATAGAAATAATAGTATTGGTTACTCTGAGCGATTTTCTATTGCACGAAGGGCAATAATCGCATTCTACATTCTCATTGCTCATGTGATCTTACAATCTTGACAGATGCAGGGGCTATTAAAATCTTTCGCTCACTAATACCAGCAATATCCCCGCCAATACCTCTTAGGATACCTTTGATCTGGTCAACGGCTCTCTTAAGTTCAAGCGGTTCCCTCTCTGCCAAAAGACCTATATCAACTATCAGGATGTGTCCCTCTGAGAGCTGTTTAGAAATATCTCTTATATCCCCAAGCCCTCTGAGCTTCAAAGATTTTACATAAACGACCCCATAGTCCATGAAATCGTTTCTTTTTAGAACTTCTTCTTCATATGGAATTGATTCTACTTCTCTAATAGCCCTTGGAGACTCTGACCTTTCGCCTTCAGCCCATGATTCATCTTCCGTAATTTCCTCATCTTGATAATACTCATCAGGGTAGTAGTTTTCATCGTACTCACCGTAGTCTTGACTATCATCCCTACCAAACAGTTTATTGAGTCTTCTCATAACATCATCTCCTTATGGAGCCCATATTAATCATTAATACTAAAGCTAACTATTAATATGTAACTAACCCTTTTTATAGTTTTCGCTTACAACAGCAGTTAAAAAAGTTTAACTATTGTTAAACAATAGTTATTATCTATTTTTTTTCTAATTTTTTTGATTGTGTGTACGCACACTTCCCGCATACAAATCTGTCCTTGTGGTCAGCCATAAATGTGCCAGGGCCACACCTTGGGCAGTAAGGGTTCTTTTTAATTACTTTGTCTCCCTCTACACTGTACATGGATGGCATTAATTTTCCTCCTTTTCCACAATCAAGCCGTTTCTTTTCAATATATGTTTCTGCTCGACTCTCATTAGGATTTTTGGGTCGCTGTACACGTATATCTTAGCAATAGATTCTTCCTTTCCATATCCAGTTTCAATGGATCTAACTACAAAGGAATCCATTTTAAAGCTCTTTAAAGCAGACAACTTGTCCCTAACTTCTGATACCTTAGGAGTTCCACCATCATGAATTACTTTAACTTCTAATTCTTTCCTGTTGAATAGTGGGTTCTCTCTCTCGTTTACGATCGTTAATTCCATAGATCTCCCTCCATCTCATTTAAATAATCTGATATTTCCTTTTTTTTCTGTTCTGTTACTTCAATAATCACAATTCCCCTATCGGGCTGACCATAAAGTACAACTGTATCCCCATCTCCGTGGAGAACAGCAGGCATAACTGCCAAATCTTCTTCTCCCTCTACCAATATTTTTTTAAACCTTTTGGTTTTGTCCTTAAAAAATCTCTCAATAGCCACCCAAAGCTCTCCTGTAATCTCAGACTGAGGATTTTCAACTGTAACTGTGTTATCACACTCAATACAATCGTCTATTTCGGCTCTCAAGTTCCTTCCATCAACAATTACGAGTTCCGGGTAAACCCCATGGTCAATAAGATTTTGAGAAACAACATCCCCAACGGATATTACCCTCTTATTCTGTATCACAGGCAAAAGTCTATCCATAACGGATTCAACATCACCTTCAATAAGAAGTCCCATAGGAGATTTTAGTTTTAATCTGAGATCTTCTGTGAGAACAAGAGCCATCTCTTTACTTCATCCCCTAACCTTAAGGGCATAGGCGCCAGGGACATTGACTCCAATGGCCTTGGCTATCTTTGATCTTTCAGGATCAATTATTACGACAATGCCGCTCCAGTTGTCAGTAGTTTTGTCATCCTTGCACACTGGGCACATGCTTTCATATAGAATTCTCTGGCATTTTTGGCATGCTACCTTCATTTTATCCCTCTTTCTTTTCCTCTGCTATCCATTCATACTTTCCTAGGTAAGGCTGTCTCATAGTGAGCCCAATCTTTGCAGAACCCCTCTTAAGAGAAAGTGTTACAATCCTGCCTCTTATCTTGTCACCTGCTTTTAGGGCCCTTCCGCTTTCCTTACCGGAAAGAGTATTATTTTTCTTATCGTAATTTATGAAGTCGTTTGTAAGCTGGGATACGTGGACAAGCCCATCTATAGGCCCAAGCCTTACAAATGCGCCGAACTCAGTTATTTCCTCAACTTCCCCTTCAACAACTTCATAGAGTTTTGGAAGATAAATTAACGCCTCAAACACTGTGTCATAATAGGCGCTGCCATCACCAGGCACTATCTTTCCATCCCCTATTTCAATGATATTGTGGATAGCAAGGATAAATCCAAGGTCTTTATCCCAGGTCCCTTCATACTGTCCCTGAAGGATTTCAGCTATGGACTGGCTAAGTTCTCCACCAAATTTGTTGGGTGGAACCCTTGCAGTATCCCTAATTTGTATAACTTTAAACATAATATGGCCACCTTAGAATATATGGTGAAATTGGTCCAAGTATATTTAAGTGTTTCTAAAAGCTTTTAACATCTGAAATCCTAATTATTTCATGATTTCTGCCACTCTCGTTGAAAATAGGATTATAATTGACGACTCTGACGCCATAAGCAAGATTCACAGAAAAAGAGGATTTGGGGATCTTATAGATAATAAGCTATACTTGACTATTGTCGAGGGTATATACCTTTCTGAAAGAGGGATGATAAAGGTAATTTCTGATGACAAAGAGATAGATTTTGAAGAACTCTTAAAGTTTGGGAGCGTTGAGCAGAATATACTTGCCAAATACATTGTCTTTAAGGACCTAAAAGAGAAAGGGTATCACGTAAAAACAGCCTTCAAATATGGGTGCGCCTTCCGTGTTTATAGGGGCTCTATAGAGGAGGAGCATGCCGATTATATAATAGATGTTTTTATGGAAGGAGAAAAGATAGACGCCAATATACTTGCAGCGCATGTTAGGATAGCGCATTCTGTTAAGAAAGACATGGTTTTTGCTTTTGTCGACACAGATAATGATATTACCTATTATCTTGTGAAAAGAATGACATTTTAACCAAAAATTTTAAAACGTAAACACCAAAAACCCATCAAGGTGAACTAATTGAAGGTTATGAAGGAGCGATGTCTTCTCTGCACATGTTGTGCTTCTGTATGCCCAAATAACGGCATTGATATGACAGAAAATGAGATTATCTTTAACGAAAACTGTACAGAGTGTAAGATCTGTGTTAAAGCCTGTCCTGTGGGGGCAATTGAATGAAGAACTACAAATGTGATGTCCTAGTTGTTGGTGGAGGTCCTGCAGGAAGTAACGCTGCAAGATACGCAGCAAAAGGCGCTGATGTCCTTGTAATAGAAAAGAAAAAGGAGATCGGAAGCCCAGTTCAGTGTGCCGAAGGAGTTTCTCAAGGTCTTTTCGAAAAGCTTGATATGAAACAGGACAGCAGGTACATTTCTACTAAGATTGAGTTCGTGAAACTTATTGCACCAAACGGCACAGTTGTAAGGCTTGACGGTGAGAAGGTAAAATACTGGAAGAGTGGGATGGTCCTCGATAGAGAAGTTTTTGATAAAGCCATTGCAAAGGAAGCTGCAAGAAGTGGCGCAGAATTTTTGATGAAGACAAGATTTGTTTCAGCAAAGAGAAATTCTAAAGGTGTCACAGTACAAGCAAAACATATGAACGAAGATATTCAAATTGACGCTAAAATGATTATAGGTGCAGATGGCCCTCCTTCAATAGTTGCTAAGTCCCTAGGGATTAATACAACTGTCCCTTTGAGATACTTAGAGTCAGGCATACAATACCTCATGATGCCAATGGAGATTGAGCCATGCATAGAGCTTTACTTTGGCGACTGTTATGCACCTGGCGGATATACCTGGATATTCCCAAAAGGAGAGGACCAGGCAAATGTAGGGCTTGGAGTGCTACCAGTAAAAGCTAAGCAGACTGCTCAGTACTATCTTGATAAGTTTATAGAAAGGCCTAGGTTCAAAAAGGCAAAGATAGTTGAGGTAAATGCCGGGGCAATACCTGTAAAAGGCCCAATAAAAGATCCATACATGGATAATCTTTTGCTTGTAGGGGATGCGGGCAGGTTCGTAAACCCACTTACAGGTGGAGGAATCCACACAGCAATTATAACAGGAAAACATGCGGGAGAGCTTGCAGCAGAAGCTATTGCTAAAGAGGATTACACTGCTAATTTCTTGAAGAAATACAACGACATGTGGATGCCAGATATCTACGAAGAGCTCGACAAGTGCTTAAAAGCACAAGAAGCTTTCATGACTTTCAGCGAGAAGGATTTAGATTCAATCGCAGACACCCTAAAAGACCTAAAGCTTGAGACAATTTCCACAATAAGCATACTAAAGGCTATAGTTGCAAAAAATCCTGGACTTCTATTCAAACTTGGAAAGTTCATGTAATATATTTAATTTATTCTTTTTATTATCGGCGATTTGTTATTTTTCTAAACAAATACCGAAAGGGTTAAATTCTTATTTATTACTAATTTAATCAATAAACTATATTTTAAGTAGGTAGATAACCATGAAAAAAATAATTGCTATCTTATTAATGTCTTTTTTAGTTCTAACAGCAGCCTATTCAGCATTTGGAGGCGTTCTTAAGTTTACTCCTCCAGATGGATGCTATACGCCAAAATTAGTTAAGACTATTGAAGGCAGCGTAGAATATTATCCCCCCAATGGAGTTGTGCATGATTCTATAAATACTTATGACTTTCCAAGTTACAACCCAAATTGTTACTATCGTATCACATATGAATTAACAACATGTTACTACTCAACTGGAATATTTTCTATATGTACTAACGACGAATCATTTTGCTATTATCCTGAAGGAACCCCAATATATATTTCTGGGCCTGTTTCAAATGAATTCTACTGGGATCCACAATGGGGAACTCCTTCAACTATTAGTATAGGTATTTCAGATGGGTATGGATGCGAACCACCCTATATTGGATACAAGATACAGATATACGAAGAATGCAGGTGTAAATCTACAATCCTTTATCCAAAGGTCGACATAGAGCAGTTCTCAGTAGCAGGTGGATCAACTATAATAAGAGATGGAAAGATTCTATCTTCCTTTGAAATATCTCCTGGAGTTCAACAGACTTTCATACAAGTAGAAAACAGAGGATTCTTCACCCAAAACGAGGCGATGATAAAATTCATGGGATTACCCAATGGAGTAACAGTAAATATCGCGCCAGAAACTCAGAAGTTAAAAGCACACAATATTGGAACATACTCAGCTGAATTCACAGTTGATCCAAATGTACCTTCTGGTACATATATGGTTACAATGATAGCATACTCCTCAAGTGGTGTATTTGATACAATAACATTTGAATTTATAGTTCCATAAATTTATTTTTTATCTTTTCTTTTCTTTGCAATACTTAGAGTATATATTCATAGATAAACAAAAATTCTTATTAGAAAAGAAAAAGAAAATATTATTTATTTCCTAGTGCATGTTCTGCCGCAGTTTCTTATCTGCTGCTGTTGTGTGGTTTTGTTTGGACAATCCCCTGTGCAGTTAGCTGGGTCACATGTGCCATCGCAGTTTCCATCACACGTACCGTTTCCAATACAGTTTCCTGCATTTGGGCATGTAGCTGTGGCGTCTGCTTGTCCTCTGTATGAAAGGACAGCACTGATGCTTACCATTGCAATCAAAAATATGACTGCAATGCCTATTATGTAATTTTTCTTCATAATAATCGCCGTAATATTAAGAATAAGCAGTTAATATATAAGGGATTTCCGAGATTATTCCCAAATTAACCCCAATTATCTTCATCTGGCTAGCATTTTCCCGATGTTGAAAGCCCTTTCAAGAATTATCTTTTTTTCTAGTATAGCTCCTTTTTCCCCAACTCCTGGAGCAAGCAATAAATCAGTCAGATTCATTTCTAGATAACTAATACTTTTCTCAAATATCTCAACTGTAGCAAGGGAAGCCTTCTCATCATCCTCTTCAAAAGGTATTGTAACAACTGCCGACTTACACCTAATCTTTTCCCTATTTTCTGGGCAGTTGAAATAAACAAACCTATCAATAAATGCCTTCATTATTGCTGTTGGTCCATACCAGTAAACAGGCGTTCCAAAAACAAGGATATCTGAATCTATTATTTTTTGATAGAAGCTATTCATATCATCTTTTTTAGCACACTGTAAACCCTTCCAGCAGGCATGGCACCCGTCACACTCTTTGATAGTAAAATCATTTAAGAAAATGGATTCTGTATCCGCACCTTGTGATCTTGCCCCATCTAAGATCTTATTAACTAAAATATGGGTATTGCCGTTCCTTCGGGGGCTCCCTATGATACCTAGGACTTTTGTCATAAAAACGATTTTTCATTTGGCTTCTTTATTCTTTCTGTATGAGAACATCTTATCGTAGTGATCAACACCATATTTTTTGACAAGCTTATTTGTAATTTTCCTGACACCTTTCGAGTAATCCTTATCACAGTAGTCAGTTTGGTAGAGCGCTTCATATTTAGGGATAAGTGACGGGTCATATCCTTCCAAAAATTTAGTCATACGCTGCCTTGTCTCCCCCTTGAAATTTAGGACATCAACTATAACATAGTCAACATTTAGACCGGAGAAAGTCTTTATCATCTCTTCTAGGGTATCTTCATCATCTGAGATGTATGGGAGTACTGGGATGGCTGTGACACCAACTGTGATCCCTGCCTCCTTTAATTTCTTAATCGCTTCTAATCTTTTTTCAACTTTTGGCACCCTTGGCTCTAATATATTGCTGAGTGACTGATCAAGAGTTGTTATAGTCATGCAGACATTAAGAAATCCCGTCCTAGATATTTCTTCTAGGATATCAATGTCCTTCAATACCAGGTCAGACTTTGTTGTAAGCATAAGCGCGTTGTGATGCTTCAAAAACACCTCTAATACTTTTCTTGTGTTTCCAAACTCTTTTTCTGCCGGCTGGTAGGGGTCTGTGACAGTAGAAACGTTTACTGTTAGATTCTTGTTCCACTTTTCTTTTGAGAACTCTTTATCTAAAGCGCTAGCCGCATTGTCTTTTACTATAATCTTTCGGGCAAACTCTCCTTCTTTCATTCCAAGATATTCATGCGTGTACCTAGCATTGCAATAGGCGCAGTCATGCTCACACCCTCTATAGATATTGGACCCCCACCTAAAAGGGAGAAACCAGACGTTAAGCTTGTGAAGCATCTTTTCTACTTCAACATGTTCATAGATGACATTTTCCATAAAATCAACTACTACTATCTTTTAGCGGAGTCATAAAGCCACCAGTAGTTCTTTTATCAAGTGGCGTCATATCATCGCATATTTTTACCATAACTTCCTTTTCACAAATAAACTTCCCAATTTCTCTTGCATTATTTTCAATCTCTTTTGGGATATTTCGATCCTCAAACATAAATATTTTTACCACAGGGCTGGGATTCTCCTCAAAATCCCAAACACCGATTATTTTCCCGTTGTTTACAATAGTTGTCGTTCCACTCCCCGAACGGTCAAAAATATAATTAAAGTATTCCTTATCAAGATACCTTTCCCGCTCCTTGTACCCCATTATGTATGGGTCAAGCGCAGGCAAAAGATTAATTTGGGAATTATTATTTTCTTTAATATTTTTTAATTGATTTTGATCATCTTTGGAAATTATATACTCCCCAAGGCCTGAAATATCCACATACTCTGTGCCGCCTAAACTATCAAGTATTTTCTTTATTCCTGTCTTTGGAAAACCTGTCCACCAGGAAATATCAGTTATAGTTAGCGGCCCGAAAGAGGACAGGTACTGTGATACTATTACCTTTCTTGCCTCATCTTGACTGTATTCACTAAGATTGATATCCAGGAGATACTTATCCGTTCTGTAATATGTATGGGTATTACTTTTCCACCCTCCTTTGGATATTCCTCTCACTAAAATCCCAAGATCGCACATATAGTTTATTATGGGCGATAAGTTTATTTCAGCACGAAGCTCTTTTTTGATTTCACTTGCGTTCATGCCATTATTTCCTAAAAGTTCAAGAATTGATTTTGAAGCTGCCTCGTACTCACTTTCTGAGACACCCATGAATTTGTAGTACTTTTCGGAATTAATCTGGATTGATTCTTTAGTTGCCGAAAAGGCGGCCGAAACATTTTCCTTTGGGATTATATGAAGAGTTTTCCTAACGCACCTGATCTTAACAAGCCTTTTTTCTTGAAGCTCTCTATCTAGAGATTCTTTCTTGAAATTAATCATCCTATTAAAAAGAGACAGGTAAGGCGTACTGGCATAGGTAGCATGTAGGCCCCAGATATCTTTTGTAACTTGGAGTACGCTTTGACTTTTTGTTTCTTCTGAGAGGTGTTGCTTTCTCATAAGAAAATTGTTAATTTGGGATATTTTGTATTCAGTCATTTAGCTACATTTATTTTTCTAGTTTAATATTTTATCTCTTATTTTAGGCCTAATGCCGAAAATAGAGTTAGGCAAAAGCTTAAATATTTATCAAGATTTATTTTAACTAACTACAATGGTGATTTCTTATGAAGAAAAAATCGATAATATTGATTGGAGTCTTACTTATTTCATTTGTCCTTATGGCAAGTGCAAGTGCAAATTATAGCCAGACAATCTCAAAAGACCAGTGTGAAGGCAGGACAACTGGAGAGGCAGTTGATACGTTATTTGAGTTTACTCAAGCACCGACCCCAAGAGGGGACGGAACCTTGACTGTTAGTATACAAGGTGATTACAGTGGAGCCACATCCGAAAGAGTCGGAGTTTTAGTAGAGGGAGAATTTTTAGGATATGTGCCAGAGAGTGGTTATTATGATGATTGTTTATGCTACTTACTTACAAGGACATTTACAGTATCTCAACAACAACTTAGTAAATGGAAGGCTGATGGTAAAATTGAAGTGACCGTAGTACAAGCCTATGGAACCTCTAGTAATGTTGATTGTTTCTGTAAAACTGAGTACTGTAGTTGTGGGGATTATTCAAAATGCGCCCACATCAATGAGGTCACATTGGAATATCAAGGTGCAAATAATTCACTCCCAATGCAGCAGTTCATGAAGATACTTGGATTCGGTAAAGAAAAATAAATTTATTTTTTATTATATCTTTTTTATATCTTAAGCATATCTTTAAATATCGGAGAATTTATTTTAATTAAATACAATGGTGATAATTATGAAGAAAATATTTGCTATATTAATGTCCTTACTATTTGTAGTAAGTGTATTTGGAGTAGCTTCTACGATGGCAGGCTTAGAAGAGATTCGTGTTACTGCAACTCCTGAAAATGTAAAAGTTGGTGAGTTGATTACTGTGACCACTAACTTTCCTTCTTCTCAAGACCCAACTATAATAGCAGACGGCAACAAGCCCAAAGGTGATGCCGTTTTGGTATCAAGGCCTGAAAAAACAGAAGCAAAAGGTCTTTTCCCAGTTGAGCGAACTTGGACATGGGTCTACAGAGCAACAGCACCAGGAACAATTAAATTCGATTTCGAAGTAGACTTAAGTTCTGGGTCACGGATTTCAAATCCTGTTACAATAACTACTAATACTTATCCAATGCTTAACTTCATGAAAATACTTGGATTTGGAAACGAAACAGCATAAAATTATTTTATTTATTTTTATCAATTATTCTTTTTCTATGCAGTAAGCCTTATATTTATCCTGTATTATCCTTCGCTATTAAGAAGACCTGATAAGATGCCAATTGATTTTTCTAAACTAAAAAAGATTGATAGAAAGACAGCTCTCGCCCTAACTATAACATTGTTATTTTGGGCATCAGCCTTCGCAGGGATTAGGGCAGGCCTTAAATCCTATGAACCTGGGCACGTTGCACTCTTAAGATTTCTAGTAGCTTCGGCTTTTTTAGTAATTTATGGCTCATATAAAAAAGTAAAACTACCTGAAAAGAAGGATCTCCCGATGATCTTACTAATAGGATTTCTATCTGTAACAGTGTACCATGCGCTTCTCTCATATGGCGAGGTAACTGTCACAGCAGGGGCAGCAAGCCTGCTTATCGCCTCAGGACCTATTTTCACTGCGCTTTTGGCATCATCTATACTCGGAGAAAAGTTAAAGATGTGGGGATGGATAGGCATATTCATAAGTTTTTTTGGAGTTGCATTGATATCCTTAGGTGAAGGAGGAGGAATATCATTTGACCCAAGGGCTATCCTGATACTTATTGCTGCATTTTCAACTAGCCTTTCTTTTGTCTTGCAAAAACCCTTCCTGAGAAAATACAAATTTGTTGATCTAACTGCCTACACAATGTGGGGCGGGACCCTATTCCTTTTGGTATTCTTACCGGGATTTATAAATGATGTAAGGACTGCATCTATTGGGTCTACACTTTCCATAATATATCTGGGAATATTCCCAGCAGGCATAGCATACCTCACTTGGACTTATGCTTTGGCCAAGATGCCAGTTTCCATTCTAACAAGCTTCCTAGCCATATCTCCATTTCTTTCAATTATAATAGCTTGGTTTTGGCTTGGGGAGATACCTGGATCCATTTCCATAATAGGTGGAATAATTGCAATACTCGGTGTAATGCTTGTCAATATGAAGGGGAGATAGATAATCCTCACTTTTAATATATTTGTGAAACCCTTTAGATTTTTAGTGATTTATATCTATCTGGCAAAGACCCATAAATCTTACTTCTTTTTTCGATGATTAGTATCCAAATAGTATTCTCTTTGATTAGATAAACGATTCTTATCTTTCCAGCCCTTAAACGATATGCATTTTTGTATGCAGTAAGGTGCTTGTATCTTAGGGGATTTTCTTTTATTTTGTCTATAGCATTTCTTACAATCTTCTTTTCTCTATCATCTAGTAATTTTATATCTTCTTTGACTTTAGGATGAGATTTTAGGATCCAGTCCAAAATTATCACTCAAGAAGTTCGTAAAGCTCTTTTTCAGAGAGTCCTTCTACTTTTCCAAGTTCTATATCCGATATCCTTTCAGATAATTCAATATTAAGAACAGCTTCTAGCTCCTCTAGTTTTGATTCAATATCTGATATAAGCTCTTCAACAACTTTTCGGTCTATTGTAATAGTTTCAGTTGTCATAATACCTAATTAATATATGTCAAACACCTTATATTTATTTGTGTCGGATGTATACTAGAAATTAGAATTTTATTCCTTATTTATTTCTAAAAGAACTAGAATTCCATCAATCTCTTCATATTCTTTTCCACATTCACGACAATAGTATTTTGATGTTTCTATTATTTCGCTGTGGTCTATTATTATTTCTTCTTTAACTATTACAATGTCATAACTATTAGGCTCTGATATGAATTCATCACTGCCGCATTCACACTTGAATCTTGTCAGAGTATCACTTCCTAAAACAGACAGCACTATTTTCTTAATATACATACTCATCTTATAGATAATTTTTTATTGAACTAATCTTTACAAGTTTTATGAGACGCTATAAGATAAAGCAGATTGACGCATTTACAGACAGACCCTTTGGGGGAAATCCAGCAGGAGTAGTACCTTCTGCTGAAGGATTAACTGACAAAGAGATGCTATCAATAGCAAATGAGATTAATGCTTCTGAGACTGCGTTTATCCTGCCTAGTGATACAGCTGCTTTTAGGATAAGATGGTTTACCCCAAAGAAGGAAGTTTTGTTCTGTGGTCATGCTACAGTTGCAAGCCTATATGCGCTAGCAGAAGAAGGAAAGTTTGGCATGGAAAATGACGGCGAATACTCCTTCAAAGTTGAAGCTAAAATTGGCATCATAACAGTTGATGTGATAAAATCAAACAAAGAGATAAAGATAATCCTTCATTCCCCGAAGATTGAATTTCTAAGAGAGGATATTGATATGCCTGGATTCCTTGATGCCTTAAAGATTAAAGAGGATGAGCTTGACTTAAACTACCCAATAATGAGGGAGAAAAATCTCGATTATCTTTACGTCCCAATAAACGGCCTAGACGCCTTAAGAAATATAGACTATAACTATCAAAAGCTAGAAAAGTTCTGCGGGAAATATAACTTCCCAGGCGTCTGCCTATTTACAACTGAAACTTTTGATAACGATTCTAAAGCACATTCTAGATTCTTTGCTCCCCTTTACGGCGTTAGGGAGGATCCTGTGACAGGTTCAGCCCAGGGGCCGCTAGGCGCATACCTTTTGATAAACGGCATCGTTGATTTTAGCGGAAGTGAAGTAAATATCAAGTCAGAGCAGGGCGATATTATTGGAAGGCCCGGCCGAGTAATAATAAATGTAAGAAAAGATGAGTATAGCTGCTTTGCCTCTAAATTGATAAGTTCAGCTGTAACTGTTCTTGATGGTGAGATTTACCTACCTTGAATTATTCAATAACCCTGCCAAAGATATAGCAGTCCTCGCCGCACCAGTGCTTTTCCAAAAGGAACTGCTCTTTAAATCCCATCTTGTCATAGAATCCAATTGCATTGTAGCGCTTTAAGCTCCAGCACCAGAGCTTTTTCACATGCTCATTTTTACAAAGCTCAACTGTGAAATCTATCAGAGCCTTACCCACACCCTTCTTTGATGTTATCAGTGCATCTATCTCGCATGACTCTTCAACTATTAGTAATCCTATAGCACCAACGATTTTTCCTTCATCAATTGCAATATAGTAGTTGCCTCCTTCAATTAGGGGTGTAATCTTTTCTACTTCGGAAAAGGAATACTCTTCCGTATCAAGCCCTTTTAGGAGGGCTGATAGCTCTATGGCATGGGATTTTGTGGCCTTAACTATTTCCATATCCTGATAATGCTATTATTTGGTATTAAAGCTTTTGATGGGTTAACGATAATTTCTAATAATCAATTCTTTTATTTCTCCTCTCTTATTAGGATCACAGTTTATTATCCTTTTTGCATTTACTCTTTCTATTGTGAAGCCCTTATACAAATTATCAAAAAAGTCATCCTTAGAATCTTCATTTTTTGGATCAGAGTTACTAAGAATCAAATAAGCTCCTTTTTTGTCAAGCTCTTTATAGAATTCAGATAGTCTTACCTGATCATTGTCATTGAACTCTTCCTTTGAATAACTAGTGAAACTGGAAGTTTTAGTTAGTGGCCTATAGGGTGGGTCAAAATAGACTAAGCTATTATTATTAACATATTTCAATGAATCGGAGAAATCACCACAGATAATTTCAGTATTCTTTAGGGCTAGATTAACTTTTGTGATATTTTCTTTGTCGCATATTCTAGGATTTTTGTACCTACCATGGGGTACATTAAATTCTCCATTTTTGTTCTGCCTAAATAGTCCATTAAAACAAGTTCTGTTCAGAAATATCATATGTGAAGCTCTTTCAATCCACTTGGCATTATAATTAATATAATCAAAAGAGTTTATCTGAGAATTATACCTATCTCTAATCTCATAATAGTAATTTTTTCTTTCTTCTTCATTTTTATCGATGTATTCTATCTCTAAAATATTTAGATGATTAATAAGTTCTTTAGGATTATTTTGTAAAACTTTATACCCAACTATTAGCTCTCTGTTTATATCAAATAAATAGGAATTATTAATCTGAAATCTACTTTTTAGATAAAAGAAAAATGCACCGCCACCAACAAATGGCTCGATATATGTATCTATTTTTCCAGTATCAATAATCTCTTTAGGAAGCCTTGATGTGAGCTCAGGGATCAACTGTGATTTGCCTCCTGCCCACTTCATAAATGGCTTTGCAATTATATTTTGATCATAAGAATTAATTGTAGCATAAAGAGATTTACTGTTTATCACAATCTAGTTTAGTCTGTGGAGGATTTAACCTTTTTTGTATTATCTCAATATATTTTTCTTCTTTTTCTATACCTATCGAATTTCTTCCCATTTTTTTTGCAACAACAGAGGTTGCACCTGAGCCAACAAAAGGATCCAGAACTGTATTGCCTTCTTTAGTACAAGCCAAAATTATCCTTCTTAAAAGCTCTTCAGGTTTCTGAGTAGGATGGGCCCCAGCCCATTTTTCACTTTTTGGAGTCAGCGGTATTGACCAGACATTTCTTGTTTGTTTTCCTATAGGATTTATTGAATCTTCAATTAGGTTTTTTGTGTCCTCATAATTGAATGTCCATTTTTCGCCTTTGCCATTCTTTGTAGCCCAAATTAAGTGCTCAGTACTTTCTGTAAACATTCTGCAAGTAATATTTGGCTGAGCATTGGGCTTAAACCAAACAATGCTATTGTTAATTTTTAGGTCCGTCATATGTTGAATTATGAAGCCCAGTTGGTATATGTTGTGAAAAGAGCCACAAATCCATAAACTGCCGCCATGTTTTAATACTCTAGTACACTCTTGAATCCATTCTAAATTGAATCTTAAGAATTCATCTTTTGTGAATATGTCCCAATCTTCTTCCAATGTAATATGTTTGCTATATTTCCACCCAAGGCCCCTCTTTTTTGCAAGACCATATGGCGGGTCAGCGAAAACTAAATCTATAGATTCATCAGGAATATTTTTCAATTCTTCTAGAGCGTCACCATGGATAATTTTATGTTTAGTTTTCATTTTCGATTCTTCTAATCCACTCTTTCATTATTTGAATTATTATTTGTATTTATATTTTGCCTTTATCACATCTTATAATCAAAATATAGCCCGCAATAAGAGTAAAATCTATATATCAATTGTTTTTATATTCTGCATGAATGACTTAGATCTAAAATATTTAGAATTTGCTTCCAGTATTTCTTTCTTTGAATTTTATCAGATAGAGCATAAAGATCCTCACTTTAAAACTGAAGGATACCAGGAAGAAATAAATAAATTATCAGAAAAATCAAATTGGGCTCCAAAGGAATTATCTTTATTCTTGAAACAATATCCTAAATCATACGAAATATTCCAAGAGATTTTTCAATTACAGAGATTTACAAATACTCAATTAACGCATTTTTTATTTGATATTTCGTTATTGAACAGTATGGATACAAAATTGATTTTGGAGTATTTACAAACTAATCTAAATAATGACTTAGTTTTTAATAAAATCTTTACTAACAATTCTAAAGAATCATCTGTTATTAATTTTGAAAAAGTTCAAGATATTTATAATATTGATTCTGATACAACTAATGAACTAGTATTTTTATTTAAGCTCTCTATTCAAAATTATATCGATAAAGCGTCTAAATCTGTTACAATTGTTCATGATAGGATTAAGAATGATAAAATGCTTGATGTTTCTGATAGAATTGCTTCTTACATTATTAATAACCTAAACTTTAATGAAGTAAAAAAATGTATTCTTTTAGATGAATATTTAAGAAATAAGAGAATGCCAATTGATACTAAATATATTCATGGAAATTTTGGCATATATAAAATTTCTAGAATACTTGAGAGAAACGGATTTGCCAATAATTACGGTATTTCAAATAAAACTTTAGACGAAATTAAATCTAAATTTTCTTATAGTAGAGAAACAAAAATTCAAGGAATTACTAAAAATGATGGAAAAGAGAAGAAATTTGATTTTGTTTTGTATTATGACATGAAACCAATAATCTTGATTGAAACAAACTTTTATTCAACCTCAGGATCAAAAATAAATATCAATGACGATGAATATAAATACTTAGATGATGAAATAAAGCTCAAACATCCAGATCTAAAATTTATGTGGATTACTGATGGTAATTACTGGCTTACTACCGAAGGTAAGAAAAGATTCATGAAACTTTACGAAAGATTTGAGAATCGTATCTTAAATTACACTCTCTTTGAAAAAGAACTATCTAATATAAAAAAGAATTAAAGGTGCCGGGGGCGGGATCCGAACCCGCGACCTCACGGTTTCCCAGCCTTGTTTCATGCTTATGAGCCGTGCGCTATAACCAGGCTAAGCCACCCCGGCAGGTGAGATTAAATGAACTATGGCCCAACCTTTTTAAGATTTGCTATTTAACGAACTTAAATCCACATCTCTTCAAATCTTCAACTATACTTATCAAATCTTCACTAGGACTATTAACTTCTGGGACAAAATATCTTGGAATTCCATCATCTAGGAGATCATATAGTTCTTTTAAGAAAATTTCCTTCAATTCGCTATCGATAAAATATGTATTTAAATCCCCTTTATGAGATATATATCTATTAGTTTTGTATTTCTTCTTTCCCCAGAGGTGAACGCCTTTTATCCTCTCTCTAATGGGATAAATTGACCTAATGACAGAACTTATTTTCTCAGTATTGAACTTGCCAGGGCCTAGATTATAGCTACTAAAGATTTGGATAAAATCCAGAACAACTCTAAGTTTAAGGCCATTCTTATTAATCGATTCACATAGTTTTTCTAAATCTGTAACATTTGACACTAGAAATTTCCCACCCCTATAGAGTGTTCCATATCTATTTTCTATCAGTATCTCAGTATCTGGGTAGGTATCAGAGATACATTTCTCAAAGACCTTATAGATTTCAATAAAATCATTTAGATTGCAGTAATCATTGAAAGGTGGGTGTATCTCTATTATCTTGGGTGCTCTATTGTTTTCTACAAGTTTAATAATAAAACAACTGAACTCTTCCGCCCACTTTTTACTTACCCAGAGTCTTGGAACAAAATCCTTGTGGGATTCTTTTATTGTATTGAAACTTGATATGAGATTTGTATCAAATTTCCTCTTCCCATAAGAATACTCTGTGTGGAGAGAATACTCCTTAACTGGCCTTATATCAGCCACATCAAAATTTGCGCTAACTTCCTTTATCTCTGGAGATATGTCTTCCGGGTATCTCCTCCCGTCATAGTCTATTGGAATAAAAATTGACATCAAGGAGGAATATTCTCAAATGAATAAAACTATATCGATTTTTCACTCATTTGAAAGTCAATAGACACCCTTTATAGATCTTCATCCAAAATATACAGAAAAATAATAATTAAAAAATAAATTAAATTTATTGGACAACAAACTCAAATGTTATCTTGTCAAACATTCCGTTAGGAGAGTATGAGACCATTGTAATCTGGTAATTCCCCGAAGGAACGTTTGCCCCAACTGTAAAGTTGGCCGAGTAAGATGCAATATTATGTGCTTTGATCTTCTGTGTTTCCGGGGTCACTTCAACTGTAACACCTTCCGGTAGCCCATCAAATCTCAATCTTGTGTCGTTCTGTGTGAAGAATCCTCTGTTCTCTACCTGTAGGAAGACCTGTTGGCTTCCAGGGACAATCTCAAACTTTGATATGACCTTACCGTCCTTAATCACAGTAGCTCCGCCTGGAACTGAGAATGTCTCTATATCTATCTTTGGGTAGAGTGTAGTCGGAAGCGCTTTTTGTTTATAGCAGTCATAACAGCAGCATTCATATACAGATACTTCTCCCTGCACTGAATTTTCATTGTCGTTAGTTATAATAACTTTAACTATTTCAGGAGGTAGTTCAAAGATGGCGCACCAATGTCCATCTGTTTGATACTCATATATAAACAAGTCGTCTACTAGATACTGGCCTTCATTAGTAAAAAATTGAACATCAAATTCTTCATTAGTATTTGCACATATCCTAAGTTCTCTTGGGAAGCATAATCCATCTTGAACGTCATTAGTTACAATTTGATTATCTCCTGGGATGATGATGCAATCGCAAGGTTTCTTATAATAGCAATTATATTGTGTATTATCATCCATATCCAAAACTGCAGCATCAGCATCTATGCCAATATTTGTAATTTGACCTATAGATGTAGAGAATCCCCTTATTCCCCAAAGTGGTCCTTTTTTTAATGAAGGACATGCTGTAAGGGGTATGTTGAAAGTAGCAGTTTGACTACGAGCAAGTGAGAAAGTTCCTATAGAATAATAATCAGGGATGCAATAATCTGTAATTATTGGCGCTCCAGGATGCTCCTCAACTATTTGTATGAAAATAGGAGCAGAAATACTTGGTAGCAAGGCTATCGCCATTGTCATTACTAAAAAAAAAGCAAATATTTTCTTCATAAAGTCACCATCCATGATACTACTTATGAGTTTTTATCTTTTTGCCTAAATCGTTAATACAGGGCAATTATTATAAGAAAAATAGAATAATTAAAAATTAATAATAAAAACTTAAAATATTATTTTGGCTTATCTGGGCAGTAATTTGTTTTTGTAATTGGTGTTATAGGCTTGTGTACTTTTACACATCCTGATTTGCATGTCATTTTCCAAGCATAGGAAGCAGTGATAACTGCACCAGAAATCTTGTGGAACCCAAGTTGAGTCTTACCGAAGTTGTTTGTTACATCTTCTTCAGCTGCAAGCCCTTCAACATCATTTCCATTAGCAAACTCCAAAGCTGCCTTTTCTAAAGTAATCTGAGCCTGCTCTTCCATTACTGCATTTGCGAAAGCATCTTCGTTTGCACCGGCAATAGCGCCGACACCAAGTGATGCGATCAACGCAACTGCAATAAACAAGGTAATAATCTTCTTCATAGTTTAACCTCCTTGTTAAGCTAAACTGTTTTGATTCGTCCTTTATATATAGTTGTTGTGTAAACCGTCATTTATAGTAAAAATCAAAGCTTAATAATAACTAAAATTTTAAAAATAAGGCCAATAATGTTTCACATTGTTTTATCTAGTCTAAATTGTCTCTTAAATATTAAAAAAAATTAAATTATATTCTTTATAAACAAATAAAAACTAATCTAGAGAATTTCTAGAATAGCGCTCTTAAATTAGAATAGGCTGAGCCCTCTCCATCCAAAAATAACCATTATTAAGAACAAGACAATCCCTAATAGAAGGATGTTCTTTGCCATCCCGGGGTCTTTGTCCTTCAACATAAAATACCCTATTACTCCCCCGATTATGTTGAGGAATATAGGTAATAGCCACCATAGCCACTTAGTTTCTTTTGACATTTTATTGCCTCCATTACTCTTAAAAAATCGTATCCCTATTAAAAAAGGTCATTTCCTATTAAAAGAGTCAATATTAAATTGGATAGCTTATATATAACTGTATTCATCTAATAAAATTTATATATAATAAAAAGAATTAATATTCATGATTCAAAAAATATCTTTTTCAGTGGTAGTTTCATTTATTTTAATCTTAAGCATGACATTAACTCCTTCTTATGCGCAGCAGGAGGTCTATATTATATCAAACAATATAGATGTTGTTGCAAAGCCCATTCTAGAAGACTACTTCAGGGGATTTGGTCTATTCCCTGAGTTTTTAACTCCTGATGATTTAGGTCAGATTAAGGGTGCAAAGCTAATCGTTATTCTTGGTGGCCCAGATGCCCTGTACGGAACTGGATCTCTTGTAAGCCGCTATCTCGATTCTCTTGAAATTAACTTCATAAGGCAGCCCGGGCAGAGATTCACCTTTATCAAATCTGACCCCTATGGGTATGCTGATAGGGTTATAATAATAGCAGGGTCAGAAAGGGAAAAAACATATGAGGAAGCTTTTAACCTTGTGAACGGCTCCAATGTAAGCTTCCAGAATGAAGTCCAGCAAGCAGCTGAAGGAAAGGTCAGCATAAGGGATCTCCCGCTGGTGCTTGCAGGTATATCCTATGATACAGAAACAGTCGATAATAATAATCACATAAAACTATCAATCCAGAACTATGGCAGCGGAAAGGCAACTAATGTTATTATTGAGATATCAGATGACTACTACTCTAATTTCACACTAGTTAGCACTGATCCTGTCGTAAAGGCCGAGGGCAACAAGTTCTATATCGGGGATCTTGCCGGTGGCGAAAAGATTGAATTAAACATTTATCTAAAAGCGAAGCAGAGCGGTGTTTATTCAGGTACAATTTCCTATAAACACGATGCAATTGACACATATGCGAGGATAAGGGACATCACAACAAGGGTGCCATAATCTCTTTTTACCCAAAATTTTTTATAACTATATATAAATATTTTATTTATGACTAAAAAATATAATATACTCATTGAAAAAGATGAAGATGGGTACTATGTTTCTGAAGTTTTAGATTTACCCGGTTGTCATACTCAAGCAAAAACTATTGATGTGCTAATAGAAAGAACAAAAGAAGCAATAAAGGCATATCTTGAAGTTGAAACTCAAACAGACTATCCCCTTGAATTTGTCAGAGTTCAGGAAATCGAGGTATAGTATTGTCAACCACTCCAAAAATATCAGCTAAAGAACTTTCTAGAGTAATTCAAAAATTAGGATTTTTTATAGTCATACTACTGGAAGTCATATGGTATACAAACATAATGACGGTAGAACTATTGTTATACCCAACCACCCGGGGGAGAAGATAGGAACTGGGCTTCTTCTAAAAATTATTAAAAAAGACCTGAATATATCGAAAGAGGAATTTCTTAAATTACTTTGATTCCTTTATCAACTCTTCTAATACAGAACAAGTTAAATAGAATAAAAACATACATTAAATTTAGTTTCTAAGGTGAAATTAATGAAAAAAGAAATTAAATTACTTGGTCCCTTATTAGTACTACTAGTGCTGTCCTCTATTTTTAGTGGCTGCGTCAGTCAGGGAACAACAACAATCAGCTACGAATCAACTCCTACCGGCAACGAGCAAACACCCTCTACCACCACACCAGACGCAACTTCCCAATCGGGCTCTCCCTATATCCTTGCAAGTATATCCTATGACACAGAAACAATAGATAACAATAATCACATACAGCTATCCATTCAGAACTATGGCAAGAGTAAGGCAACTAACGTTGCAATAGTGATTTCAAATGACTACTACTCTAATTTCTCCCTGGTAAGTGTTAATCCTAATCTAAGGGTCGAGGGGAACAGGTTCTATATAGGAGATATTGGTGCCGGCGAGAAGCTTCAAGTGGATATTCGTCTAAAGGCAAAGCAGAGCGGAGTTTACACAGGTACTATTTCATACACTTATGATGGTCTAGAAGAAAGTGGAAAGATAATGGATCTCACAACAAGAGTCCCATAATCTAATTAATTTTTCTTTTTTAATAACCATTATCTTTAAATATGATTTTTATAACTTGATTTTACTAGTGGGGAGCGTGGGTACCGTGAAAAAAAGGGTATTTAATGTTATTTTACTGTCATTATTAATAATAAGTCTATTCGGGGCTCTTGCAGTTTCTGCAGAGGACACGATAGATATTAAATTCTTTAAAACTGAAGGCTGCGAGAAATGCGCCGAGGCAAAGGCAACTCTCGAAAGACTTAATCAAACAGTCTACAACGGAAAGTTAAATGTAACAGAAATTGAGACATTTACATCTAACGGGTACAAGGAGTTTAAAGATCTAGGGTTTAGCATAACTCCTGCAGCTGTAATAAACGGAACTACAAAGCTTGAGGGCATAAGCCAGTTTAACGAAGCATCTTTAAAAGTGCTTTTTGACTCTATATTAAACCCTTCAACTACGCCTGAACAGCCCACCACACCAACTGATGGCACAAAAACTATCAGATTCTTCTACGAGGAGCAGTGTGAATATTGCAAGGCATCAAAAGCAAAGATGTATGCATTAATCGCAGAAAAAGATTATAATATTACAGTTGTCGAAGTCGATGTTTACTCACCCTCTGGTTACAAGGAGTTCACAGAGGCCGGATTTAAGATAGTCCCTGCAGTTATTGTATGTGGCACGACAAAGCTTGAAGGAACAGATCAAGTTGATCCCGATATGCAAAAAGCAATTGAGGGATGCATTGCAGGTGAGCCCATTACAAACGGCGGCGGAGTTTCTACCATTACTCTAATTGGGGCGCTTGGCGCAGGATTCTTTTCAAGCTTCTCGCCTTGTCTTCTTGCTGTTCTATCGTTTATCATAGCCTATACAGCAGGTACAAGCAAGAAGTCAATTACTATATTACTAAAATCAATATTCTTTGGACTCGGGATAACATTTTCTTATGTGCTTGTTGCTATAATGTTTCTTAAACTTGGCCAGGCAATACCTGATTCCTATAAGTATCTTATCTCATTATTTGGCGCCATAATCACATTTGTCCTTGGATTAAATTTATTGAACAGTGGATTTGACCTAGTAGATTTACCAATAACAACTAAACACTTCGCTCAGAAAATGACAAATAAATTTGCCCTATCATATGGGTTGCTCGGTGTCTTCTTTTTAGGCATGATATTTTCTGTTATAAAACTGCCTTGTGCAGCTATAATACTTCCTTTACTTATAGATGAGGCAATAACAGGTTCTAATTCTTCAGCCTTCCTAAAAGTCACCTTTTACGGCCTTGGGGTTATCATACCCTTCATTGTAATAGGTGTCGTAGGCGCCTTTACAAAGAACGTTGCAAGGGATATGAGATGGGATCCAAAGGTCAGGTTCTTTGGATGGGTAGTAGTCGGAGCTATAGTTATTATCATATCATTCTGGCTTATCCTTCAAGGATTTCAGGTCGTTGAAACAGTCACCACAGAGTATATTTTATATACAATAATCTCTTATGCAATTACAATGTTTATAGTAGGATTTGCCTACGCTAAATGGAAGAAGGTAGATAAGGGTGACGACGGAAAGAAGGAAGTTCGAACATATTAAAATATGCCTTGAAGAGGATGTTCAATCCAAATACAACTACCTTGAGGACGTTTCTTTTGTCCACTCAGCTCTCCCTGAAATTAACTTTGACGATATAAATACAGAAATCAAGTTGTTCGGAAAGCACCTTTCCTTTCCTCTTTTTATCTCTGCCATGACAGGTGGGACTGAAGAGGCATTGAAGATAAACAAAGCTCTTGCAAAGGCGTGTCAGAAGACTCAAATAGGCATGGGCCTTGGTAGCCAGAGGGCAATGATTGAGGATCACTCGCTTACCTATACCTATGATGTCAGGAAGTATGCCAAAGACATACTTCTAATTGGTAACATCGGCCTCCCTCAGTTTGTGAAGGGCTACTCTGCAAAAGAAGCTATTTTCGCAGTTCAAGAGATTAAGGCCGACATGCTCGCAGTGCATTTAAACAGCCTCCAGGAAGTATCGCAGCCAGAAGGTGACCTATTCTTTAAAGATGGGCTGTCTATCCTAAAGGACCTAAAAGAGAAACTGCCTTTTCCTCTTATAGTAAAGGAGACGGGCGCTGGCATATCCAAAGAAACAGCTGAAAAGCTGTCATTTCTTGATGGCGTTGATGTTGCAGGTACCGGTGGAACAAGCTGGAGTGCAGTTGAGTACTACCGCAGCAAAAACAACAAGGAAACAGTAAAGAGGCTCTGGAACTGGGGCATACCAACACCGCTCTCAATTGCCGAGTGCAGAACATCTGGTATCAAGACCATCATCGGCTCTGGCGGTGTTAGGACGGGATTTGACATTGCAAAGTGCATTTCACTTGGCGCTCAAGCATGCGGCATAGCCCTACCCTTTCTAAAGTTAGCCGTTGAAGAAAATGTCGAAGGATTGGTAGAAAAAATCGAGACAATCAAGCGAGAGTTTAAGATAGCGATGTTTTTGAACTCTTGCTCATCTGTCTATGAGCTTAAGAGCAGGCCGCTATTCTTAACTGGCGAGCTATCGCAGCTTATGCAACAAAGGGGAATGGATTTCCACTATTTTAATTATCGTTAAGCAATAACTTTATATACTATTATGAATTAATGGTATTCATGAATATAAAGCAACTTTTGTGCATATTGGTATCCCTCTCATTTATTCTTACTATCCCCGTAGCAGCTGAGGTGGAACCCTTTACAATCAAGCACTATTTCAGGCATGATTATGGCACCGTTTCATCCGCCCTTGGCGATATAGATGGCGACGGTGAGCACGATGTGGTGCTATCAACAGACACGGGAGAAATTAAAGCATACTCCCTTTCAGGATTAACCCTCTGGTCAAAGAGTTTTGACTCACCTGCAAGAAACCTCGCTGTTATCAGAAAAGGCGCAGAGCGGTATGTCCTTTTTTATAATGATAAAGGATTTGTCTACCTTCTTGATTCAAACGGCAACACCAAATGGCAGCTTTACTTCCCACAGACAAAACCCATCAATTCTGTCGTTGCATCTGACCTAGATGGCGATAGAACGCCTGAAGTTGTTGTTGGATTTAAGGATGCATCTTTCTCTGTATATAATATAAGCGGCACCCAGTGGAGGAAAGAAAACGATTTCTATAGCTTCTATGTCTTAAGATTATACACAGCAGAGTTTGCTGCAACTGAATATGATTCTTGGGATAGCTATCCCCTGGGCGTTAAAGTTGACCTCTCGTGGATATTTCCAGATGTCATAGCCTCTGGGGAAAGAGATCCAAACATCTATCTTTACGACCCAACTGGGAAGAAGGTGTGGCAGATAGAAAATGTCTACCCGATCGAGCATGTATATTCAGGCGATATAAATAATGACCAGCAGATGGAGGTCGTAACTGCCTCTTACAAATATCTCCAGGCCTTCGGGTTAGAAGGAAAACTTTGGCAAAATATCCTTGATTCTTACATTTATTCTTTTGGTGTCGGCGATACCAATAAGGATGGGAAGAAGGAAGTTGCAGTAGGCACAGTCGATGGATTTGTTTACCTTTTTGATAGCAAAGGCCACGAAGTCTGGAATGACCCACAGTACATTGGTAAGGATGTAAGGTATGTAACAATCGATGATTTTACAGGCGACGGCACTTCAGAAATCCTTGTCGCAGCAGGCAAGTGGTCTTCATCAAAGCAGGAGATAGATGACGGCATATTTTACATATTCTCAGCCAGCGGGGAGAAGTTATCTGAGACAAAAGTTAATGGGCCGATTAAGACCATCTCAATAGTTGATATAGATTCTGACGGCTATAAAGACGTTATAGTCTGCAGTAACTATGTCTTTGTATTCAAAAATAACTTTTTGATTATCTTTGCAGGAAGGCACTACGCAGAGGGAGAAAGGCTATTGCGTGCAGCTGAGTTTGATGGGTCCATAATTGAGTTTACCAAATCAAAGGAGCTCTATACTAAGCTTGGCGATACTGAGGCAGTTAAGAGGTGTGAGAAAAATATCGCTACAGCCGTTGAGTACAAAGCACTAAATGCAGAAGCTATTGCGATATTTAACAGTGCAAATGCTGAGGTAAACAAGGGCGACTACCAGAAGGCGCTTGAACTTTTCATTCAGGCAAGAAAGATATTTGAAAAGGTAGGAAACAAGACGATGCTTGCAACAACTGACGCCATGATAGCTGACACTTCATCAAAGATTCAGCCTGTTCCAACGCAAACTTTACCTTTGAGTCCTACATTGATTCTTATACCAATTCTACTTGTCGTTGCATTTATTGGCGGTGCCGTAGGATTTATACTGATTAGAAAGAGGAGAAATAAAAATAATTATATCTAATATAAAATAATATTTTTCTATTTATTCTCCGCCGACAAGAGCCCTAGTTCTAATGTGGGGTCCGCCATCATCAACTGGCACGTATTGTCCTTTTCCGCAGCTCCCGGGGTTTCCAATCTCAAAGTCCTTTCCAATTCCTTCTATGTTTCTTAGTATCTCTAAAGTATTTCCGGAAAGCGAGACATCCCTATAAAGCTCCCCAAGCTCGCCATTTTTTATCTCATAAGCCTCTTCACAGCCAAAGGTAAACAGTCCTTTTGCAGTATCGACCTGGCCGCCCCTGCCACCTTTTACATAGAGACCATCTTTAATGTCGATGAGCTCTTCAAAGCTTTGATCGCCCTTCCCCATATAGACGTTACTCATCCTGACTAAGGGCCTTGATGAAAATCCTTGAGCTCGGCCATTGCCCGTCGGCTTTGCATTAAATCTTGATGCAGTCTCTAAGTTATGCAAGTATGATTTTAATATCCCATTCTCCAATAGGCAAGTTTTTTCTGCCTTTATCCCTTCGTCATCAAAGAAGTATGTCCCATTTTTTTCTAGGAAAGTTGGGTCGTCATAGATGTTGACGCCATCTGCACCGATTTTTTCTCCTAGCTTTCCTTCCAGAATAGAGTCACCTTGAAGTACAATATCTGCTTCGCATGCATGGCCAAGCGCCTCATGGATAAAAACACCCAGGATTTTTGGATCTAATACAACAGTCTTTTCGCCACCGGATGCTTTTTTTGCGGAAAGTAACCTTAGTGACTTTTCACAAGCTTCCTTTCCAAGGTCTCCTAGTGATTTTTCTTTCAAGACCTCATAGCCCCTTGTGCCGCCCATGACTTCGTAGCCCATCTGGAGGGAATCATTACCGCTTGCAACTACTGACTTTAGATAGACTCTTACTGTCTTTTGATAGATCTCACTGCCAACAGAATTAATGTAAAGCTGCTCTGTTATCGAGTCACTGCAAGCAGAAACAGTGTTTTTGACTAGCTCATTTATCTTTGCGCCTTTTTCTATTTCGTATGCGTATGAAACCTTTTCTTCTAAAGAGACATCTTCTGGTCCAATCTTTACCTTGTTCTCAAAATGTCCTTTTAGCACTGGAGGGTCTACCTTAAAATTTTCTCTGTTGGAATTGCGTGAAGTTGCAACTGCAATCCTATATGCGGAGTCAATGCACCTCTGGACGTCTTCTGTATTGTTCGTTGATGAGAATCCCCAAGCGCCGTTTACTAAAGCCCTGACTCCAACACCTGCCTGGTCGTTTGATGAGACTTCATCAAGCTCTCCGTTTTCGACATTTGCAACGTTATTGATCCTTTTTTGAAGCCTGATATCTACAAAGCAGTTTGGGAACTCTAAATTATCAGCATTAAATGATTCAAATATATCCATATGTTTAAGAGAATTTAATCTAATAAAAGGCTTTTTCTTATTCTTAAAAAGGAGAAATATGGAAAATATAATATCTTTCCCTATTTCCACGAAATATTTATAAATATCTGGATTCCAATTGGTATAACATGTGATCACTATGAAAAAAATATTTGCAATTTTGATATCCTTGCTCTTTGTAGCAAGTGTATTTGGAGTAGCTTCCCTTACAGCAGAGTTTAAGGAAGAGGCAACGGCAACTCCTGAAAGAGTAAAAGTTGGACAGATAATAACTGTAACAAGTAATTTAGATCCTTGTGATGCCGTTGATGAGTGCTATGACCCAACAGTAAAAATATACGACACTTCAATGACAACTTGGATGCTCAATGTCGACTTTGAGGAATTCCAAGACGCATCGAAATATGTAACAAAACTCTCTGGCCCAATCAAAAAAGATGGGGAATATCTATGGATTTGGACATACAGAGCAAATTTTGCCGGAACAATAGTATTTGGTGCTCCAGCATACCCAGCGAGTCCGCCTACAATGAGATTACTAACAAATCCAGTGACAATTACTTCAAACTCCCTTCCAATGGACAAGTTCATGAAATTCTTTGGATTCGGCAAGAAAAAATAAATAATATTTTTTTCTTTTCTTAATTATTTTTCTTTAAATCAAGGTTTCCAAACCTTAAGGAAGTTTACCCTTTCAAAATCCTTATCATTTGTAACAATGTTAGTGAGTCCATGTTCTATACAAGAAGCGACATGGGTCGCATCGTTTGGAAGTAAAGAATACTCATAAATGGCAGATCCAATATTTTTAATATTTTCAATATTTAAGAAATAGAGATTTGGCAAAGAGAAGATGTCTTCCACAACAGATAAGTCAATTTCTCTTAGTGCATCTGGATTAGTTTTCATATATATGTTAAACTCTTTAGGAGTGATTGTATATCTTTCACATATTCTGATTCTTATATAATTGAAATAAGATTCTGAAACAACTGTGTGATTTACATATCCTTTAATTTGTCCTTTTTCTATATCATTAAAAAAAGACTTAATAGTTGGGGAGTATGACTTATGTTTCAATAAAAAATAGATAAACACATTTGAATCTATAAAAAAATTTGTATCTTCGGGATAGTCATTCAAAGAGAAACTAGTCAAGGTCTGCACCAATTTCAGTAAGTTCGATGCTCTCTTCTATAAGTTTTTCACTAGACGGAGTTATTTTATTATATATCTCATCGACCTTAGATTTTTTTATTTCGAGAATTACATCTCCATCTTTTATACCAAGTTTATAAATATCCTCAACAGGTTTTATTATACCCTTTTCAACTTTGGCATGAAATATTATTGACATAATCTTTAATTTGTTTTTTTAATATAAATATCTTGTCATAGGATATTAGAATAATAATGACCAATAGGTCAGTTTCTTTACCCACAAGGCTTTTAAACTAATCTGCTGTTTTGACAGCATGGATGATCTAGAGCTGATTGATTCTAGTTGGACTAATGAAGATATTAAAACTATACTAAAAAAACTCAACGCTACAAAGGATGGCCTTTCAGCGGCGGAAGCAGAAAAAAGGATATCAAAATACGGCTACAATGAGCTTCCAACTGTAAAGAAGGAGTCCAATTTTAAAAAGTTCATAAATCAGTTCAAGAGCAGTCTTATCGTTGTCCTTTTGATTGCAGGTTTTTTGTCAGTTGCTATAGGTAATCTAAAGGATTCTATAGTCATATTTTTAGTCGTAATTGTTAACGGTGTGATGGGTTTCCTGCAGGAGTATAAGGCCGATAAAGCTATCGAAGTGCTAAAGGCGATGGTCCAGTCAAAGGTCGTTGTAATAAGGGATGGGGTAAAGAAGGAGATTCCATCAAGGGAGCTTGTTCCTGGGGACATAATCACCATAGAAGATGGGGACAAGCTATCCGCCACAGTAAGATTGATTGAATCTATTAATCTACAGATAGATGAATCATCTCTCACTGGAGAAAGCTTTCCTGTATCGAAAAATGTCGAAACAAAATCTGAAGAAGGCTACCCAAATACAGCTTTCATGGGTACTGTAGTCACAAGGGGCCGTGGAAAAGGTGTAGTCATATTAACAGGAAAGGACTCGCCAATTGGGAAGATTTCTAGCCTTATTTCTATGGAGGATAGAGGCAGCACACCACTAGAAAAGAGTATAGATAGCCTTGGTAAAAAATTGGGGGCACTTTCTGTTGCCATAAGCTTACTTCTTTTCATTTCCGTTTTGTCAAGGGAGCTCCTAGACTCCATACCCTTAAAGGATGCTTTGATAGAATCAGGTCTAACTGCAATAAGTCTTGCAGTGGCCACAATACCAGAAGGGCTTCCTATTGTTGTCCTTGTGACATTGGCCCTTGGAACACAGATCCTTGCCAAAAACAATGCCATTGTTAGAAAGCTTGCGGCAGTTGAGGCCCTCGGTACAACAACATTCATCTGCACTGATAAGACAGGAACACTCACAATTAACAGAATGAGTTTTGTCAGCGCTTTCATCAACAATGAATTTCTAGAACCTAATAAAATTGATACAAAAAAACATGAGATATTTTTCAAGATAAGTGAACTTTGCAATAACGCTCATGTCAAGACAGAGGGGGATAAGATAGAAGTAATAGGCGACCCCGTTGAAGGGGCGCTAAAGGTATTCACAAGGAATAGACATTATCATTGCAGCACTTGTGAGAGAATAAAAGAAGACCCCTTTGACTCTGACAAAATGATGATGTCCGTCCTTATTGATGAGAATGGTAAGAGGGTTACCTACATCAAGGGAGCACCAAGGGTAATTGTTGCACGCTCAAAAAATGCACTTATCAATGGAAAGCTCCAAAAGCTTTCTGAAAAAGATAAGGAAGAAATTATTCTTAAAAATAGAGAGTACGCCGCCCAAGGGCTTAGGGCACTTGCACTCGCATACAAAGAAGGCGATAGCGATAAGGACATCACCTTTGTTGGCCTAGCATTCTTCAAAGACCCCCTAAGAAAGGAAGTAAAAGCAGCCATAGCTCTATGCAAGAAAGCAGGTATCAAAGTTGTAATGATTACTGGGGACCAGAGAGAAACTGGCCTCTCAATTGCAAGGGAAGCTGGAATACTTGAAGCAGACGACTTGACACTTTCTGGAAGTGAGCTAGATGAGATGTCTAAGGATAAGTTTGCATCAATTGTCAGGGATGTCGTTGTCTACTACAGGGCAAGCCCGTTTCATAAGGTAAAGATAGTTGAGACCCTAAAGGAAGTTGGCGAGGTAGTTGCAGTCACAGGTGATGGTGTAAACGACGCACCCGCCCTAAAAATGGCAGATATCGGTGTTTCTATGGGATTGATTGGAACTGATGTCGCAAGGGAAGCATCTAACATGATCCTGATGGATGATAATTTCAATACTATTGTCACTGCAATCCGCGAAGGGAGAAGGATATACGACAATATTAGAAAATTCTTAAGATTTCAGCTCTCCACAAACATAGGCGCCATAATCTTGATGTTCACTACAATCATGACCGGAGCTCCATTGCCGCTATTGCCAGTCCAGATACTATGGATTAATATAATAATGGACGGGCCACCGGCCGTTTCCCTTTCAATGGAAGCGTTTCACGAGGGGCTTATGGAAAAGCCCCCTAGAAAGAAAAATTCACCTATACTAACAAGCCCATTATACCTTTCGATGTTCATAGGAGGCATTGTGATGGGTCTTGGGACATACATTCTTTTCACAAAAATTGGCGGATCAATAGATTACGCAAGGACTGCGGCATTTACCCTCTTTGTCACATACCAGCTCGTGAACGTCTTGAACTGCAGGTCGTTTGATCAATCTATATTCAAAATAAAGTTCTTTGAAAATAAGAACCTACTTTTAGCAATCACAGCTTCATTTGTACTTCAGGTGGCAGTTGTATACATACCGTTCTTGCAGGGATTCTTCCACACAGTTCCGCTCGCATTTCAAGACTGGCTTATAATAATACCTATTGCTTTCTCAATCCTAGTAGTTGATGAGGTAAGGAAATACCTTATCAGAAGTTAGATGTAGATATCAAACTCTTCGCTTGCCAAGAAGGACAAAGCCCTATCATCCTTTAGTATTTTGAAAGGCATAGATTTCATATTTTTCCCAATACCTTCTTTTTCATTTAGTACATTTAGGAAAACAACAAGCGGGCTAGAAAACTGTCGAGGCCTTAGTGCGTATACCTTATCCCCTTCAATGAAGGTCTCCTTGTATTTAGAGACAAAGCTATCGTAGTGGGCACGGTCAAATACATTTGGGCCGTAGTGTTTTACTACAGGGGAAAGTATATATTTCTCCACCTCAAAAACTATTCCTGAGAACTCTCCCTTTTTAAAAAGCCCATATGAAAGAGGTTTAAAGTCATTTTTTTCTAGTATAGTGGATATATATTTCGCACTTTTTCTAAGCTGTGGATAGATTATATCATCAAGCAATTCTCCTTCGAAAATAATCACATATACCTCTGATTCAGGGTACCTTTTAACAAACAATTTTTTCTTCTTTTTGAAATAATCAATTGAAGGAGATTCTAAAAATAATCTTGAGTAATGTATGAACTCTGAAAGTCTATCAAGGGAGAGTGCAGACGCAACGTTCCTCTTTGAATCCACAGGATCGATGACTACCAGCGGGTCCTTGAAAAAGACTTTTTTTTCACTATTTTTGATGTCTATATATTCCCCATACTTCCAATCTGCTGCACTCTTAAGAACATTATCAAAGCTCTTGTAATGGATTATGAGGAGCTCACAGAGGTATCCTGCAAATCCCTGGATCTTCTGCTCAGATGAATATACGCCAACGCCCTTCATAAACTGTTTTAAGAGCCGGACATCATTTCTAAGATTTCCTACGTTCTCCTTGACAAATCTTGTGTGGTGCGGTGTCCTGTCAACGGCAGTAATTATTTCAAGAGAGTCATAGCAAGGCACAACATCAATCTTAAACTCTTTGAACCTGTTTATTGTATAGGGGTGATTTGCATAAGCTGTTTCAGATGTGAATCCATTAAGTTCAATCTTTCCAAGGGCCAAACCCATCTTCTTTAGCTCTTCTAGGGGCGTTGAAGTGTCGAAAACAATGAAGATGTCCAAGTCCCTGTCCCTTGAAATCCAGGTGTCCTTTGCAATTGAACCTACCACCTCGACCCTAGCCTTTAGATCAGTCTTTGATATTTTTTCTGTGATATGCTCTGCTATTGTATTTGTAAGTGAAGCTATTTCCTTCCTCTCTTCCTCACTTGGGACTATATCCTTTAGAACATCTGCCTTTATCTTGGAAAACATCATACACTCTTTAGCTCAAATTCTTTTAAAGTTTCGTATATGGGGCCTTCAGGCGTTAGCGTGCTTTTCTTGAGATTTATCTTTGTTATCATATCGCTTCCAAACTCATAATCCCTATACTCATCAAGCACATTTAGGAGGGACTTTTTGTTTAGCGAGCTCTTCACCCTTGAAACTGTGAGGTGCGGGACAAACTTCCTGTCCTCTTTAAATCCCATTGATTTTAAAGTGTCATCAATCTCTTTTTGTATGTACACTATCTCAGGTGCATTCATCGCTACCCAGATTACCCTTAGGTCAGAGATGCTTGGGAAAAATCCAGTCCCCTTCAAGTTGACTTCAAAGGAGGAATACTCTGATAGCGATGGCCCAAGGGAATCAACTATTCTCTTGTATGATGATTCGCCAATCTCCCCCAAAAACTTTAACGTCAGATGAAGGTTTTCCCTCTCGACGACCTTCATGGGGCATGCAGAATTCTTTAAATTTGTCTGAAAAATCTTAATCTTATCCAAAACTTCTTTTGAGGTTATATCAATCGAGATAAAACTTCTCATTTCTTCTTCTCCACAGGCATCTTCTCCCATGGGAATATTATCCATTGGTCAGTGTTAAAAACAGTGTAATCTGGCTTTACAATTGATATCGGTTTTGATGCAACTACGGCAACTCTTAGCTCCTTTGGAGAGAGCCCTTCAATATAATCCTTCACAGCAACAAGCGTTCCGCCTGTGTCTGCGACATCATCTACAAGGAGAACTTTTTTTCCAATGACATCTTCTTTTTTCAACGGCAGAGTTATCTTGGGCTTGTCATCCCTCACACCTATATCCTTGTAGTACTTTGCCTCCATCAATAAAAGACGCTTATTATCGAATATGTGGGAAATTCTTACCGCGGGTATTAGCCCGCCCCTAGAGATACCAACAATGACGTCAAAATCATAATCCCTTCTAATAATGTCACACATAGTCCATATCGCTTCATCTACCTTGCTCCACTCAAGATAAAGAATGTCCATAAAATCGCCTTACTTTAAGAATAAACTCAAGAACTTTCCGCCGGGGTAAGTTATCGAATAGATGTCCTCTTCCTTTTTTATAAGGTTCGTGTTGACAAGCACTCTAAGATTTCTTTTGACTTCAGCCTCTTCTATATCGAGGAACTCAGTTATCTTCTCAAGCTTTTTTTCTTTGTCCAAGAACTCTAAAATTTTGAGCTTCAATCTTGTCATGCCCTCATCTGGAAATTTATAGATTCGCATTAGGGATAAAATCTTTGACATCTCAATACCTTTGGGCGTCAAGAAATATTCTGTGGAATAGCCAAGGTCATTTTCTTTGATCATCTGAGACATTAATCTTTTCGATAAAAGTGCATTTATCGCAGAGTTAAGTGTCTTAGAATCACCAACCCCTTCCTTCTCCAAATCGTCATATGTTCTAAAAGAAAGTTTCAGAGATTTTATTATCTGCATCTCTGTTCTTGTAAGAACACTATTTTCATCCCTTGTTTCCACTCTATTATTAAAGCGCTCGAAACTTATAAAACTTACTAAGAAAATAAAAATTAATAGGAATCTTCTAATTCTTCGCCCTCAATCCTTAGCTCCTCAGCTTCCTCTTCAACTGCTTCTGGCGGGATCTTTCCCATCTTGATGACAAAGTCTGAAGTGTTTTGAAGTGCTATAGAAAATCCAGGCTCAGCCCCAATCACTATTGTTTCCTTTCCATGCTCCTTTGCCTTTGCAAGTATGGGTACAAAATCTGCATCCCTTGTAGCGATTGCAACGGTGTTGATATTTTCATTGTAAATTATCTCCATTGCTTCAACGCCCATCCTGACATCAATATCCCCTGTGACAACAATAGCATCAAAGCCCTGGTTTGCAATAGCCTCAATAAGGCCATGAGGTGCAAACTGATTCAATAAAACTTTTCCGATTCTGATGTCTCCCATGTCTTCTAGAATCTTTTTTATATCCTCTAGATTAATGTCAAATTCTTTTCTCAAGATATTGGGCCCGTCAATTAGAAGGCCGATCATTCTGTCAGCCTTTCTCTTTTTTCTTGATATTGAGCCCATGTAACGGCTAAAACCTCTCCCAACACTTGTAATTGATCTAAATCTTTCTACCATACTAACACCTACAATTGTAATAAATATTTACCGATATAACGAAATAGTAATGCTTCTGGAGTTTTTAAACTTATCCAATTATCTTCCAAATCTCCTGTTTCTTCGCTGAAAATCCCTTATTACCCTCAAAAAATCGATTTTTCTTATGAGCGGGAAGTAAACATTAAGAAAAAATAACTCTGCATATGCTGACTGGAACAGAAGAAAGTTGCTGAGTCTTATCTCTCCACCTGTCCTTATTACGATGTCTGGGTCTGGAAGCCCCTTTGTAAAGAGATTCTCACTGAGTAGCTTTGCATCTATCTCTTCTGGATCAATTCCACCGCCATTGCAGCTGTCAAGAATTCTCTTTATAGCTTCTATTATCTCCATCCTGCCGCCGTAGGCAACACAGATGTTTAGGGTCATATTGTCATATCTTTCTGTTGCAGATTCTCCTTCTTTTATCGCCTGTTTCACATTTTCAGGGAGCATCGCAATATTTCCTATGGCTTTCAGCCTTACCCTGTTATCAATTATTTTTTTGTTAGTACTGGCTTCCCTGAACTTTTGCTCAAGCATGCCCATGATATAGTTGACCTCTTCGCTATCCCTCTTGAAGTTCTCAGTTGAAAATGCGTATAGCGTCACTATCTTTATCCCAATCTCATTGGCCCATTCCAAAAGCTCCTCAGCCTTTTTCATGCCCATCTCGTGGCCAAGGTGTGCTGGGATACCTTTTGAAGCGGCGTATCTCCTGTTGCCGTCCATTATAAGGCCTACGTGCCGTGGAACCTTTTCTTCTTTTATCTCGCCTATGAGCTTTTTTTCATAGACTCTGTAGGCTGGCCCTAGAATAAAATGTGGTATGTTTTTAGATAGTGATGATATGAACATAGTAATCTAATCAATTTTTGTATTTCTTTATTAGCTCGATATAGGACTCTGCGTTTTTCTTTATCCTATCGACGGCCTTTTCATCTGTTCTTTTTATTACCATTGCAGGGACTCCAACTGCAATTGAATTGTCTGGAATCTCCATGTTTTCACTTACTACCGCTCCAGCCCCTATTATGCAGTTGTTCCCTATCCTTGAACCGCTCAGGACTGTTGCATTTATGCCTATAAGAACGTTATTGCCAACGACTGCGCCATGTACGACTGCACAGTGTCCTATGACAACGTTATTTCCAATAATCGCCGGCTTTCCAAAGTCTGTGTGCACCACAGCATTGTCCTGGACATTACTGCCCTCTCCTATCTCTATTCTTTCGATGTCGCCTCTTAAAACTGCAAATGGCCAGATGCTTGAGCCTTTGCCCACCCTTATCTTGCCGTTGATAAATGCCTTTTCATGAATAAAAGCCTCAGAATGAATCTCTATCTCGTCATTTATCATGATTTGTATACGGAAATAATTTAATATAAACCTTTTGTTATTTAATTTAATGGAGAAAGAAGAGCTAAAAGAGAGGATTAAAAAGATAAGAGAAGAGATTGGCCAGGATACCTCCACTGGCCCCAGGATAAAATGGATTAAGGATGATGATGTCCTTATAATTTGCGGGTACCACCGCTCAGACAAATCGATGCTTATAGGGCCTGGAGGCTGGGTAGCCGGCAGGCTAAGTGAAGAGATTGGAAAACCTGTCACCGTCATTGAAAGCACTGAAGAGTTAGTGAGCGAGCTAAAGCTTTTGGAATCCCTAAACACAATAGAAAAATTGTTGAAAAAAGCTACAGGGCAAAACAAGGACATCCTTGAATTCTTTAGGGACTATATCCAAAAGAAGAGAAAGACTATTGACAAGGATATTACTGTTGCTGTATCTTATTCAGGGGGCTCAGACAGCACCGCTACCCTTTATCTGTTAAAAGAGATGGGATTTAATGTAGTTGCTCTAACTTATTATCCTTCCGATATGATGGTTCCCAAAAGGACAAGGTCTATTATCCAAAATGTTGTTACGCATCTTTTAACGCCGCATGAGTATATCGATGGCGACATCTCGGAGATTGTAAAGGGCGCTCTTGAAGGGAGGTACCATCCATGCGGGAGGTGCCACAAGCACATGGAAGATGCCATAATTGAAGCTACAAGAGAGCGCGGTATATCCGCAATTGCATTTGGAGATTTATTGCCGACAGGTTCTCAAACAATCTTGATAAAAAACGGGATGATAAGGATCAATCTTCCCTCATTATTAGCTCTGAAGAAAAAGGACATGAAGTACATATCGGCAAGAATACCGGGATATGAGTCGCCCGGTTTTGGGTGCCCTATATTAAAAGAAGTGCATAGATTGCATCCATCAAAAAAGTTTTTCACTGCGCACAGGGTGTTACGGGAAGTCCGGGCCGGGGTATTAGAGTCAAACGAAGGATTGATTTCTCTTAGGAGCATATTCAGATTTGAGAGGGATTAACAAATGGATATTTCAATAATATCTGATTATTTTGAATCTGAAAATAATAGATCCCTCTCAAAGAAAGAGGTGTTAGAGTCAAGGAGAGATTTCTTTCTTGATATAAGAAATGAGTTCATAACAACTGATGACGGCTCTCTTTCCCTTAAGTTTCAAGACACGATGCACTCCTACATCGGGGCTCTAAAAGAAAGGCTTCATGCATACTCGATTCCTTCAAGGATAGCTGAAAGAAAAAGGCTTCTGGATATATGCAGCGGTTTTGGCTACAATGCACTTTACGCCCTCCATCATAATCCAAACTTAAGGATAGACATGGTGGAAAAGTTCTGGGAGATATCTGCGGTCTCTCTATTAATTCCTCTCCCGGAAAACTATTCATTCTTGAACCCTGAGTTTGAAAGAATAAAGGGCTCTGTAGAATATAAATTACATGAGATGGGATTAATTAAAAATCTCGCACATGAAAATGATCCAAATCTAAGACTTCATATAGGGGAGGCTGAAGAAGTTCTCTCCAACATGCAGGACAAATTCGATGTATTATTTTTTGACCCATACAAATCAGAAGTTTCGCCTGAACTCTTCACAATAGAGTCTGTAAAGAGCATGGTGGGCAGGCTAGAAGAAAATGGTATATTCTTAACATATCTATCAAACTATGCTATCAGGTCTTCCCTTTCTTGCTATCTAAATATTGGAAAAGTTAATCTGCCCTTAAAAAAAGTCGAGGGAACAATCGCATCTAGATCCAAAGAAGAGCTGCCCATTGATTCTTACGAAGAGAGGATCATCGCATTAACTGAGCTCGGGGTACCTTATAGGAAAGCAGAAACTCCAGAAGAGGTGCTCCTAAAGAGGCTAGAAGAGAGGGCATTTATGAAGAATAAATACTTGCTCCCATCCTCTAAAAGAAGCATAGTAAACTTCGAGGACGCCTTTTCTGGCAGCGACATTTTTTTAAGAAAAAGATTGGAAGATTTTGGGCTCACAAAAGAATCTTCAGAATATATAATCTGCCCTCAAAAAGAGGAGTGCATCTGTAAAAAATGCCAAAAGAGATATGTCACGTCAAGTGAAAGAATAAGGGAAATGAGAAGAAGGATTTATGAAATAAAGAATTTTAATCATGAGGCCTGTCCATATACTCATTGATTTCATCTATGTACAGTTTCATTTTCTTAAACTGCCTCTTGGTCATTTTTTTTGGATGGACAATCTCGTTTCTAATTTCTGTTAATTCAATTAATCGGCCTTTTATCCAGCCAATGCTTACAAAATAATATTCAAAGACATCCTTCCAGTTGTCTATCTCTTTTTCATTGTTCTTAAAGAGAATTATTGGGAGGTAATGGGAGAAGTCTGTATAAAACAGCGGCGGGTAAACTTCTCTTTTTCTGACGATCGCATCGTTTTGCCTTTTCAAGCAGATTGACTTTATGAAGTTTGGGATTCCCCTATCCCACCAGGAAGCGCCGTACTTTCTTTTTAATGCCTCTAAAATGAACTCTCTCAAATTATTTTCAAATTCTGAGACCATTGAATAAGCGTCCTCGTTTGTGAAGTCATCTTCAAGATTCTTTGCTTTTCTCTTTTCAAGTGCTTTGTTTATCGCTTCAAGGAGGTCTTCTGTCCTTATTGGCTTATTAATAAGGTAGTCATCTCCACCCTCCCTAAGTGTTTCAACTGCTAGCTCCTCTGAGCCGTAAGCTGTCATTACTATTATGGGGATGTCAATATCTTTTTCTCTGACCCGCTTCAAAACATCAATACCTGATATCTTTGGCAGCATTATATCGAGAAGTATAATATCATAATCATTGTTAGTAATCTTGTTAAGGGCCTCTTCGCCATCAACGGCAACATCGATTTCTGTTGCAACTGACTTTATCATGGCCTTGATAAGTTTAACATTATCCGCTGTATCATCAACAATTAATATTTTGCTCATTCTTCTTCCTCTGCCTCTATTGGTATTTCAAATATAAAAATTGACCCTTTTCCGGGTTCACTTTCCGCCCAGATGAGCCCGCCATGGAGCTCTACATAATGCTTTGAAATTGAAAGCCCAAGGCCTGTACCGCTATAAGCTTTAGTCTCAGAGCTGTCAAGTTGCCTGAACTCATCGAATATTATGTCTAGCTCCTCCTTTTTGATTCCTATGCCTGAATCCTCAATTTCCACCCTCACGTGGTCATCTATTCTAAAAGCCCTTACTGCAATTTTTCCTTCTTCAACATTGAATTTTATGGCGTTTGTCAAAAGATTTAGTAAGACTTCAATAATCTTGTCCTCATCGGCAACGACATTCTCGACATCCCGGACATTTAATGAAATCCAGATATTCTTATCCTTTGATAAAGGTGAAACTATTTTTAAAGTTTTATTAATTGCGTCCTGTAAATTAAACTCCGTAAGGTAAAGCTTTGATTTTCCTGCATCAAGCCTTGATAGCTCTAAGATGTCATTTATAAGTTTCAAAAGGATCTCACCATTTCTCAAAATAGTTTCAAGGTAATCGGCCTGCTCCTCATTTAACTTGGCCTCATTTAATACTACTTCTGAGAATCCTATAATTGATGTAAGCGGAGTTCTAAGCTCGTGTGTTATGTTTGCTAAGAATTGTGATTTTAATTTGTTAGCCTCTGATATCTTTTTGTTCAGCTCTACTAACTCTATATTGGTCTCGGATAACTTCTTATTCGCCTTTTGCAGCTCAAGTGTTCGCTCTTTAACTTTTCTTTCAAGGTCTTCATAGGATTTTTTGAGGTCCTTTGACATATCACCAAAGGCTTTTGCAAGTTCCCCTACCTCATCCTCGCTATCAATATCAATTTTTGGACTTAAGTCCCCTTTTGCAAGGCTTCTCGATGCATAGACAAGCTTTCTAAGCGGCCTTGTAATTCTATCTGCCATTATAACCCCAAAGAACACGGCTATGATAATTGTTGACATTACAATAAGAATAAAGCTATTTTCAAAAATGGATATAGGCTCAAATAGCGTTCCTGTTGAGTACGTCACCACAACAATCCAGAAGTTATTTTTGTCAGTTGAAGATGGAAAAACTGGTGAATATGCGATTATCTGATTCGTACCTTCTGAGATTGTACCGCTTGTGCCGGATAGTATCTTTAGAAATCCCTCGGCCTTATACTGGTCGATAAAGCTTTCCCCGGCATAAAAAGGATTGGATAAGCTTGACGTTCCAACTTTCGAAATGTAATAACCCTGCTTGTTCAAAATGAAGGTGTTTAGATTTGACCTTGCAGCAAGCTCTAATATTGGGCTCAACACCCTCTGTGCGGGGAAACTGATAAGGACAATCCCTCTTTTAATGCCGTTTGAGTCAAAGACAGGTTTAGCATAACTAACGATTAGGTCCCCAGATTCTGTTGTTATTGTGGATGTTAGGTCAAGAGAGGAAACATACAATTGCCCTTTGTCAAGCGTCATAGTTTTCAGGAAATACTCTTCGTCAGAAACATCGTAAAGGGCTGAGGTCGTTGCAATAAAGGTCTGATTCCAATTATAGACTATTTTCACAACTTCTTTTCCAGATTCGTCTATATAGACAACACTAGAGTAGGCTTTTTTGGAATTTGCAAAGTTATAGAACTCTTCTATAAGGCGTTCCCTATAGATTATATACTCAATGACCGACCTCCTGTTCTTGGCATCAGCCAAAGCTCTTAATGATGCGGACTGACTTAAAAAATCAATATCGCTTTCGGCAACACCCAGGGATTTTTCTATCTCCTTTGCAGTAATCTCAGCCTGCTGCTCAACGACCTTCAAGGCGTCATTTTCGAGATAATCAATTGTAAAATTAATACTGTAAAAACCGATAGCCATAACTGGTACCAAAAGTACTATAAGGTATGTAGCTATGAACTTGTTTCTAATTCTTCTCAAAAAAGGTATACTTATCATCTACCAAGACCCTCTTATCAAAGTAATCCTTCGTGGTTTTTAAATCTTGTTGGGGATTTATACTATATAACATTATTTTTTTATTTCCTTTCATCTAATGTAATTATATTTATATTTAATAAGTTTATCTTTATATATGAGAAATATCTCCAAATTGTAAAGGTGACATTTTTGAAAAATCCGGTCTGGGAAAAAATGGGTTCAAAGTACGCCCATACCACAATGGCGCATCCCTGTTTTAATGAAAAATCGCATTTTACAGTCGGAAGAATTCATCTGCCAGTTGCACCCAAATGCAATATTCAGTGTAACTACTGCACTAGAAGCATCAACAAGTGCGAGTTTAGGCCTGGCGTTTCTGCGTGCATTATGAGCCCACAAGAAGCACTAGATAGATTAGAGCAGGCCTTGAAAGAGACTGAAAATCTAAAGGTTGTGGGCATAGCAGGGCCGGGTGAGTCACTTGCAAATGATGCTACATTTGAAACGTTAAAGCTCATAGACGAAAAATATCCAGAACTCATAAAGTGCCTTTCAACTAACGGGCTAATGTTAAAGGAGAGGGCAGGGGAGCTAGCAGAGTTAGGGGTTAAGACTGTTACAGTCACGGTAAATGCTATAGATGAAGAAATAGCGGAAAAGGTCTATGCCTGGATTAACCTTGATAAGGGAATCCTCAAAGGAAAGGATGCGGCAAGAAAACTTCTCGATAGGCAGTGGGAGGGTATCCTCGCTGCAAAGAAGAGAGGCATGCTTGTAAAAATAAACTCTGTGTTAATCCCTGAAATTAATCTCCATGAGATAGAAAAGATAGCCCTTAAAGGGAGGGACTATGGTGCTGACCTCATGAATCTAATACCTTTAATCCCGTTAAACATGTTCAAGGATTTAAGGCCACCTACATGTGAAGAGATTTCTGGGGCTAGGGCAAAGGCGGAGAAATACCTGCCACAATTCAAGCTCTGCAAGCAGTGCAGGGCTGACGCTGTTGGAATACCAGGGCACAATAGCGACTACCACAAGGAAAAAAGACTTGATTCGGAGTATTTTCACGGCTAGTTAAATTTTTAAATTGATTTATATTTTTTTCAAAGGAGGTGAATGCATTGATAACAAAGGATATGTCAATAGGGGAAATAGTAGAGCAATACCCAGAAACAGTTCCTGTCTTTATGGCACACGGGCTTGGGTGCATTGGATGTGCAATTGCACAGTTTGAGACTTTAGAGGAAGGGGCAATGGCCCACGGGATTGATGTTGAGGTACTTGTACAGGATCTAAACAAATCAGTAAAAAATTAATTTTTTATTTTAAATATCTTTTTTACAAATAATTTAAAAAGAACTAAACTAAGTTTTCTCTAATGAAGGCATTAAAGCTAAAAGACGGAGTTTTCTGGGTTGGGGCTATAGATTGGAACCCACCTAAGTTTGGATATTCTCTTTCAAAAGGTACCACATATAACTCCTATGTAATTTTAGATGAAAAGACCGCTTTAATTGACACTGTAAAGCATGGATTTACCCAAGAAAATATCTCAAGGATAAACGAAGCCACTAAAACATCTGATATCGATTACGTCATAATCGGAAACTATCATATGGACCATTCCGGGAGCCTCCCCTTCCTTATGAAGAGGGCAAAGAATGCAACTATTGTTGCAACAAAAGAATCCAAAAAGGCAATTGAGAAGTACCACGGAGGAGAATGGAATTTTGAGATTGTAGGGGGCGGGGATTGCCTAAAACTTGGGGAAAGAAAGCTCTTATTCACTGAGTTTGAAATCGGTGGAAATAATATTCTCCTGACTTACTCAGAACACGATAATATTCTTTTTTCCGAAGACCTTTTTTCTCAGCACACTGCATCTAAAGAGAGTCTCGATGCTTCAATTGAAGAGCAGGAAAATGACGCGCTTTCCTATTTTGTTAATTATCTAATGCCTCTTGATAGACTGCCTGATCTAGATTTCAATGGCATAGAGATTTTAGCACCAAATCACGGGGTTATTTGGCGTCAAAATAAAGGTAAGATCGTTAAAAAATATCAAAGCTGGATTAAAGGCGAATCAAAAAATAAGGCCACAATACTATATTCAAGCATATGGCGGGGAACTGAAAAGATGGCTTATGCAATAGCTGATGGAGTTTCAAGCACCGGCATTGATACCGAGGTAATAAACTATGAAATGTGCGATCTAGGATACATCTTAACAAAGCTCTTTGAATCTAAAACAATTGTAATCGGTTGCCCATCCCTTAAGGGAGGCGTGCCGCCTGAACTTTCAAAAATTATATCTTTAATTGAACTATCAGGATTAAAGAATAAATATTTGGCGCTGTTTTCATGCTATGCGGATATGGCTAGCCCTATCAATCATCTATTAAAATTAGTTTCAAAGATTGATTTCAAATTAATTGATAATCCTCTTGAAGTTCAATATGCACCAAGTGAGAAGGAATTAACGCTCTGCTTTGAGCTAGGCAATAGGCTAGGCGAAAGGACTAAAAATAAAAAAGGATAATAGGGTATTATGGAAAAAGATGAGAGGGTAAAAATAATTGAAACTGCAATCGAAGCAGAAAAGGAAACATTGAGGACTTATATCAAGTCTGCAATAAAAGTTTCAAATGTTGTCGGGAAGAATATGTTCTTAAAGCTGGCTCTTGATGAGATGAAACACCGAGAAATCTTAGAAACTGCACTAAAAGCCCAGCTTGAAGGAGGAAAGTGCATATTCCATGAAGTAGAAAAAAATGAGGTCACAAAGATTGTCCCTAATGTTGAACAGGAAATTGATAAGACAGTTAATCTTGGCCAAGATGACCTCGCTGTTCTGATGCTGGCCCAAAAGGTTGAGAAGAACGGGATAGAGTATTATAAAAATTGTATAAAAAATTCCTGGGATGAGGAAGCAAAAAAGATGTTCTCATACCTTGTAAAGATGGAAGAAGAACATTATTCTCTGATTCAGACTCAAATTGATTATATCGAGGGAACAGGATATTGGCTTGGGATAAGAGAATTTACTCTTGATGACTAGCTATTTGAAATCTCTTATCAGAGATTCTAAGTCTCCAAATCTTACCTTCTGCTTGCAAAGAGATGGCAGATAGATTGCAGCTTTGCCGGAGTTTGTAGCTGTTTTTTCGTACATCTCCTCAATAGGTGTCACAACCATGCAAGTGTCTGCTAAGAGCTTTGCATACTTTTCTATTTCCTGCGCTATACCTGTTCTTTCAAGCTCATTTTTGACATATCGTGAAGTGCATATCCAAATATCGCCCTTGAATTTTCTGCCTTCCTTTTTGAAGATGTCTAAAGCTTCCTTCACTTCTCCGACTGAACAATGAGGGCAGCCTATACATATTAGTTCCATGTCATCCGAAGAATTAAGCTTGCACTTGCTTTCTCTAATCTCTTCTTTGCCTACCTCTATTTTTTCTAAGCTATCATCGATGGCTTTACTATATTCGGGTGTCAAACCTTCAACATGGTATAGTGCAACTGAGCCAGAAGCTGCCATAGAAGCCCCTAAAGATTTTAGCTTGTCAGAGTCTAACTCTAAATTTTTGAAGTAAGGGATTTTGTTTCCTATAATTGAACCCACATAGTTTCCCAATGCACCAACATCTGAAAATGATTTTATAATTGCCTTAACATCAATTATTATTCCAGCCTTTCTATTCTTTTCAAGATGCAAGCCATAGTTTGGTGTCTTTCCTATTATGCTTGAAGCAAGAGAAGAAGGCCCACCTTCCCTATTGCTCTTTGCACCGAGCACTGAATTTGCAAATGACACTGCAGAGGATTCACTCCATGCAACATGCTCTCCGCAATCAGGTCTATTGCCAATTAGATATGGGGTGCATGTACAGCTACAGTCTATCCCCATCTTTAGGTAGGCATCAAGGATATCAAGCTGTTTTTCCGCAAACTCTCTTTTAATACCCATTCTATGCCATTCTCTAGAATCCATACCTATGGGGTTCAATGTGGCTTTTACCTTAATCTTAGAGCTCCTTGCAAACTCTGAAACAAAGAAAAGACCTGCATCACCTATAGTTTTGTAAGAAGCACCTGCTATCTGGCATGAGGAAACAGGGATTAGCTTATCGGCACCATAGATATCGCCTAGTGAGACTAAAATCTCCATGGACTTTTGCGCAGCATACCCATCTTCCCCATTTAATATGCGCTCGTCTTCCTTAGAAAGATACATACCATATTATTTTATTATAATGTTATAAATCTTTGGAAAGTATTAAAAACGTATTATTTGATAATCATTCGTTTCATACAAAAATATAGATTACTCTTCAAGAATAGCCATGACGACATTTTTTAAATCATTCAAGTCTGATACCACTACCTTCCAAACTTCAGATAATTGAATTTCAAAGTAGCCATGTATCAATCGGTCTCTTGTACCTGCGATATTTTTCCATGGTATATCTGGATAGTCTTCTTTTAATTCCTCAGAAATATTCTTCACAGCTTCTCCTATAATTATTATTTGAAATATTACTGCACTGTTTATCATGGAGTTCTTTTGGAATTCGCTGTAATTGGTGTTTCTTGTATACTTCTCTATGTTTTTTATTGCGTCAAGAATATGCCTAAGATAGATCTCTTCGCTTTTTTTCATCGTAAATCACAACTAAATCTTTCATTACATTGTCTTTGATATAGGGGCTTAATGCTCCTTCTGTCACGAGATCTATCTTTTTACCCAAAACATCGGCCAAATCGAGCTCTATTCCAACCATTTCGAATAGACTTTTTACTTCGCTAAATTCTACCAGAACATCAATATCGCTATCCGGCCTATCCTCTCCTCTTGCAACTGATCCAAATAAGCCAATTTTTTTAGCGCCGTGCTTTGTTAGAAAAGAAACAAGTGTTTTGTTTCTTTCTGAAGGATTCATAAAATAAAATATGCTAGTCTTGTATTTATAGATAATGGTTTGCATGAATCTGAAATTGATATATTTTAGTTAAATCCTCTCTGCTCCTTCTTCTTCATGTAGAGTGTCCTAAAGCTTCCTATCTCGGCATAGTTCACGCCATGTGGCACATACTTTCCGTGGTAGAGGTACTTCCACCAGTGGACAACAAACCCGCCAACGGCAAGCTCCTTTAGTTTTCCTTTTTCCCTGTACTTTGAAAGTTTGAGCTCATTTTCCAGTGTTCTTATGTCTGATACCGTATCTCCGCCGTTTATGAAGAATTTGCTTGATTTATTCAGGACTTCCTTACAGAAGCTGTTTGTAGTTGACTCTGCCTTGCAGCAGTCTAAACTCTCACGCTGTTCCCAAGAGCCATTCTGGAGGAATATTCTCTTTGCGGCCATGTTTCCAATCATAGTGATGCTGTTCGGCCCTATTGACTCGAACTTGCCATCCCCTATATCCTTTAAATTTACAGTCTTTGTCGTGCCATCAGACTTTTTGATGTTGACATCTATAGGTAGAATCATACTGATTGAGCCATTATCAATCTTTTTTGCAATTTCAAGCGCATCTTCCTTAACTTTGTCCCAGTTTTTCTTGTAGAACTTTTCTATCAACTCTATGTTTTCCTTTCCAATTGAAGTTGGCAGTGTCTTTTTTAGTGACGGTGCCTTCTGAGACAACGCCCAAAGAAGCAATACAAAAACAGGTCCCCCGTCTAGGACCACCATGAGATCGTCTCTGCCTTCTGTTAATCTTATAGCATCAAGTTTTTCTGACTTTGCGCCAGCGATCCCCCACATTTTAAGTTCTGTTTTATCTGTATATAGCTGAGTTACATCATAAAGCTCGCTTATGAAACTGTCATTGCAGTAACAGCCGTCTGCAAATAATCTTAAAGAAAGTGCATCCCTGTGGCAGCAGGACAGCGCCCCATTTATCTTTTCAAACTGGGTAAAGTATTTCCAGAAATCTGTTTTTGTAGAGTCATTTGGTGGAACAAGTTCATCGCCGCAGACTTTTCTGATGTTTTCCAAAAATACAATTGAGTCCTTGTTTGACTCGTTTAATTTTTTAAGTTCATCTAGATTCCTAGCAAAAAAGATGTTGTTTATGGGAAGCGATGTTTTTATTTTACTATTCAGAACTTCTGCTTTTAGTTCGTTAAAGTTTTCTTCAATGGATTTCTCAGCCTTTGAGGCATGAGCAATTATAAGAATGTTTGATCCTTGTTCTTGGTGTTTTCTTAAATCGCAGATCGTCTCAACGGCCTGTTCCATTCTTACCGATGGACCAGGAGGGCCGTTAATGTCTGTTCTGAAGTAAGCCGTTCCCGTCGTCTCTGGAAGGTCAGAAAATCCAGCAAAAACAAGATCGTGATGTGGAGTTTTTAATATTTTCATGTTCTCCCTCTGTCATTAAAAATGTTGAAAAATTTATAAAGGTATTGTCAAGCCTAATTATCTCGATTTATACTTTTTATAAATCTAGTTCTTCCAATATAGAATTAATCGATTTCTTTAGAGTTGGGATATCTTTTTTAGCAACTCGCCAGACCTCTCTAATATTAACATTAAAATAATTATGAACAATTTTATCTCTCATACCAGCCATCCCTTTCCACGGAACTAAAGGGTATTTGTCTTTTAATGACTGAGAGATATTCTTACTCGCATCACCTATAATTTGAATCTGACGAATAACTGCATCAGACGCCATAGAATTACTTTTGAATTCTCCATATTCGATATTATTGGTGTAGTGGTCTATCTTATCTATAGAATCTCTAATATGAAGTAAATATACCCTATCCTCTTTGCTCTTCATATATAACCACAACTTCTTTCATGACCTTTTCCTTAATATAAGGGCTCAAGGCTTCTTCAGTTACAAGATCTATTTTTTTACCAAGGATTTCGGATGCTTCCTGCTCAATAATTACTACATCAAGTAAGCTTGGGTCTCCATTAAATTCTACCAGAACATCAATATCGCTATCGGGCCTTTCCTCTCCTCTTGCAACTGATCCAAATAAGCCAATTTTTTTAGCGCCGTGCTTTGTTAGAAAAGAAACAAGTGTTTTGTTTCTTTCTGAAGGATTCATAAAATAAAATATGCTAGTCTTGTATTTATAGATAATGGTTTAATAAAAGAAATATTGCCATATTAACTATGACCTCTAGTTCTCTTCAACTTTTGTTTCTTCTAAAATCTTTTCAGTATACCTGCACTTTGGATAACTACTGCATCCAATAAAAGGGCCGTAGAAGGATTTCTTTATGACAAGGCCCGCTCCGCATCGTGGGCAATTTTTCCCATCCAGTAAATATTTATATATTAGTTTTAATAATTAATAATAGGGATCAAGTTGACAGATATTCTTATGGAAAAATTGGACCACATTGAAGAAATGCTAAAAGAAATCAATAGTAAAATTGATAATTTTTTAGGATTTGAAGAAATTACAGATGACGAAAAAGAAGAATTTAAGAAATTAAGAGAAGAAATTAAGAATGGGCACTATGAAACATATGAAAACACCTTTTGTGACTAAAAATGTATAAGGTAATTTTAACACATAAGTCTTCTATTTTTGTTAAAAATCTTCCTAAATTTAATAAGAAAAAATTAGATATAATCATTGATCGTTTAAAAGAAAATCCTTATAGTTATCCATATAAGAAAATCAAAGGAGAAACAAACCTTTATAGAATTAGGATAGGCGGCTTTAGAATTTCTTACGAAATTTATGAAAACGAGAATATAATTAATATACTGAAAATAGGTAAACGAGATAAATTTTATCAGTAATAAGTTCCTGTCCTTGTATTTACATGTTATTTAAATAAAGGAAATATACACTTGATTCTAGTTCTCTTCAACTTTTTCTTCCAGAATCTTTTCAGTATACCTGCACTTTGGATAACTACTGCATCCAATAAAAGGGCCGTAGAAGGATTTCTTTATGACAAGGCCCGCTCCGCATCGTGGGCAGTTTTTCCCATCCATTGGCGCTGAATAGTTGTTCTTCGAAGGGCACTCAAGATTTATACAGACCGTCTGGGGTCTAGATCTTTTCCTTGTTGCAATAACAACTGGAAATCCGCAGATTTTACATTTGTCTTCTGTTGGCGTAACAAGGCAGTTACTTGGCAAGGAAAATGTTGCGTTGCACTCCGGATATCTTTGGCAAGCTATGAAAGGGCCAAACCTCCCTGTTCTAATGAAAAGCTCTCCCTCTCCGCACATTGGACAAATCCCGACATAGTTTCTCCTTCTCTCTTCCCTTTCAAGGTATACCAGAAGCTCCTTTCCGATATCTTCCTCTTTTTCTTTGAACTTTGAAAAAATATCAGTGAGTTTATCCTTTGCCTCTGAAAGGATTTCTTCCTTCGTTATCTCATTTTCCTGTATTTTTTCCATCTGCTCTTCGAAGTGCTTTGTTAGTTCTACTGACACAATATCGGGGCAGTACTTTTCTAGAGTCCCTACTATACCTTCTCCAAGGTCAGTTACAATTATCTGCCGACCATCAATATAGTTTCTATCATATAAGATGTCAACAATATTGGCTCTTGTTGCCTTTGTTCCAATACCAAGCTTTTCCATCTCAGAGACTACTGACGAGGGATTATAGCGAGGCGGTGGCTTTGTCGCCTTTTCTTCCTTCTTTGGAGAAATCTTTTCTATCTTCTCTCCTTCAAAAAGCTCCGGCAGAATTACCTCTTCTACGCCGGAATAATCGCCATAGTATTTCAAAAATCCAGGGTCAATTCCAACTCTTCCGCTTGCAAAAAATGAGTGGCCGTTTACATCAATCTCAACTGAAATTGATTGATAAATATAGGGCGCTGCAAAAACAGCAAAGAATCGCCTGACAATTAGATCATAGAGTTTTGCTTGGTCATCATTAAGTTTTTTAGGTAACTCCCCTGTTGGATGAATTGCAGGATGCGCTGGATCATCCTTTTTTCCCTCTGTAGGCACGAGCTCAGTTTTTAATAAGTCATTACAGTGATTTGAATAATTCTCAATTTTCTTTAGCTTTTCCACAATACTCCTTAAATTCAGGCTTTTAGGGTATTTTTGAGATGAAGTCCTTGGGTAAGATATTAATCCTGCTTCATAAAGAGACTGTGCAATGTCTTGTGTCCTCTTTGGTAAAAAGCTAAAGTTCTTGTAAGCCTCTTTCTGGAGGGTGCCTAGATCAAATGGATATGGAGGATTTATTCTCTTTTCCTTCTTTGATATCTCCTTTACAACTGCAGGTTTACTCTTGATATCTTTAAAAATTGCTAAAGCTTCCTTCTCATCAAAGAACTCTTTCTGGTAAGAGGCTTTTACAGAGATGCCATCCTTTTTGAATTCAATAAATAATATCCAGTATGGCTCAGATACAAACTGGCCTATCTCAATCTCTCGCTCTAATAAAAATTTCAAAGTGGGGGTCTGGACCCTACCTGCGGAAAGTGTCACGTATCTGCCTGAGACTTTTTTCAAGGACTCAGTCATCGCCTTTGAGGTGTTAATACCATAGTACCAGTCAAGGACATGCCTTGCAAGACCCGCATTTATCATGGGGTAATCTGGTGGATTTAGATTTTCATAGGCAGAGATTATCTCATCTTTTGTTAGTGAAGAGAATTTCATTCTGAATGATTTTGATATATCTGTCTTTGCACCATATAAAAGTGCGTTATGGCCTATTACAGAACCCTCGATATCGTAGTCGCAAGCATTAACAAAAGTGTCCATGTCCTTTGATATCTCTTCGATAAGCCTGACATAAGGCTCAACATACTTACTTTTCTTGCTGTTCTTGAAAGTTTCAACCCATTCCACATCAAAAAAAGGATAGTCTTTGATAGGTGTCCTCTGTCTCAACTTGTAAAGGTGACCAACAGCAGAAACAACATAAATTTTATTGTCTCCTTCTTCCACTTCATAGTACTTTATGCCCTCATGCTGATTTTTTTTGGCCTTGCCGAGAAAGTTTGCAATCTTTTCGGCCACATTTGGTTTTTCTGTCAATATGAGGGTGTTCATTGGAAAGGGAAAAAGAACTCGATTTATAAGGCTTTTCAAAATAGTGGGTAAATATACAACAAAGCATTATTTTAATATCCCGATATTTTCGTTTTTTATTATCTCATTATAGTTTTTGTATCCTAGAATAGATTCTATCTCATCAGTATTTCTGCCCTTTATTTTCATTAGTTCTTTGTCCGTGTAGTTAGTTATACCCTTGGCAAAAATCCAAGAATTTGATTCAATGGCTACGATGTCACCAGCATCAAACTTTCCCTCGACATCAATAACCCCCCTTGGTAAGAGGCTTTTGTGATCTAGGAGCGCATTTTTAGCACCCTCATCAATAATGATTTTGCCCTTGGGTTTTGAAAGAGTAATCCATCTTATTTTGTTTTTTTCGATATTTTTTTTCGGAAGGAAAAGGGTCCCAATGTCATCTCCAGACATGACCTTTAATATAAGATCTTTTTCTTCGCTTGACGCAATGACCATGTAGCACCCTGACTTTTGAGCAATCTTTGCAGCCTCAATTTTTGTCTTCATCCCACCAGTGCCTTTATCACTAGCTCCCCCCCCAAAACTCTCTATTTCTGGGGTGATCTCTTCAATTACGGGAATTTTTTTTGCGTCCTTTGACTTTTTTGGATTTTTTGTATAAAGGCCGTCTATATCGGTCATTAATATTAGTAGGTCTGCCTCGACCTTGCTTGATACCATTGCAGATAGCGTATCATTATCACCAAATGTTTCCCCTATTTCATGGACACAAACGGGATCATTTTCGTTTATAATTGGAATAACTCCAAGCTCCAATAGAGCTGACATGCTATTCCTAAGATTTAGATATGTTTTTCTGTCAGAAAAAGCATCATAAGTTAGAAGTATCTGGGCAACTCTAAATCCGTACCTCTCAAAAGCTTGGCCCCATTCATGCATTAGAATACTCTGGCCAACAGCAGCAGTCGCTTGCTTTAAAGGTATTGATTTTGGTCGTTCCTTAAATTCTAGGGCCTCACAACCTGTGCCTATCGCACCTGAAGATACAAGTATTATGTCCTTTCCTTCAGATTTTAATTTAGAGACCTGTCTTGCAATATCCTTTGCAAACTCTCTGTTAAATCTTCCATCTTTGGCGGTAAGGCTTGATGTGCCTATCTTTACAACAATCTTCCTTACATCTTTGAATAGCTCTTTTCTGTTGATCATTTCATCCCTTTTGTCCTCTTAAGAGTTCATAGCTTTCTGTGTGTGAAAGACTTTGCATTTTTTCCAACGTAGTCTGAAACCTTGTGCCCATTTCCTATCAGTTTATATTTATAGATTAACATCCCTTCCATGCCTGTTGGCCCTCTTGCGTGGATCTTTCCAGTGCTTATCCCTATCTCCGCACCTTTGCCGTATCTAAAGCCATCTGCAAATCGTGTAGAGGCATTCAGCATGACTGAAGACGAGTCAACATAATTTAGGAAATATTCGCTGGCTTTTTTATCCTCTGTTATTATTGTGTCTGTGTGGTGCGATCCATATCTGTTAATATGGGATACTGCATCTTCTAGAGATTTCACAACTTTAATAGATATTATGAGATCATTATATTCAGTTGACCAGTCTTTCTCCTTTGCCTTTTTCACTTTCAAGTCTTTTAGAATTTCGTAACTTTGCTCACAACACCTCATTTCTACGCCCGCTTCCTTGTACATCTTTCCCATCTTTGGAAGGAACTTTTTGGCAGATTTTTCGTGTACTAGTAGAGTCTCAATTGCATTGCAGACTGCAGGGTACTGAACTTTTGCATCAAAGCATACATCTAGAGCATTTTTCTCATCATACTTTTTGTCAACATAAGCATGACATATACCATCGGCATGGCCCAATACTGGGATTTTAGTGTTTGACTGTACAAATCTCACAAATTCATTTGAGCCCCTTGGGATTATGAGGTCTATATATTTATCAAGCTTTAACATCTCAGTTACATCTTCTCTTCTTTCAAGCAATTGGAAGGCTTCTTTTGGAATGGATTTATTTTTAATTGAGTTAGTGAGAACTTCAAAGATAACTTTGTTAGTTTTTGCTGATTCTCTGCCACCTTTCAATAGGACACCATTCCCACTTTTTAGTGCAAGAGAAATGATTTGAGGGGCAACATCAGGTCTTGCTTCAAAGACCATCCCGATTACACCGATGGGGGTTGCAATCTGGTAAAGCTCCAATCTCCTGTCAAGTTCAATTGCGCTAAGAGTTTTCCCGACTGGGTCTTCAAGCTTTACTACATCTCTTATGCCACTAATCATATCGTCAATTTTTGAGTCGGTGACCTCTAGCCTTTTTACTAGTGATTCTGTTATCCCTCCACTTTTAAGAAGCTTTTTTGCCTCAAGGATATCTAATTTATTGGCATCTAAAATCTTTTTTCTATTTTTATCAAGAGATTTACCCATTTGTATTAAAACATCATTTTTATCCTTTGTTTTAGCGTTAGAGAGTTTAATGAAAGCCTCCTTAGCCGCTATTGCCTTATCCTTAACACTTTCCATAAGCTTCACCCAACTCTTTTGATCTTTCAGTTGCTTTTTTTACTGCCTCTACAACTCCCTTTTCAAAAGAATATTTTTCTAACTCCATTAAGCCCTTTTCAGTTGTTCCGCCAGGAGTCTTAACCATAGTGATTAATTCATCAAACTCTTTTCCTGTTTTATCTGCCATCAAAACTGCGCCATATAGCGTGTCTATCGCAAGTTTTTTTGATATTTCTTCAGAAAGCCCTGCTTTCATCCCGCCTTCAGTTAAGGCCTTAAGGAAAGAGAATACATATGCTGGACCAGAGCCCGATAGGCCAGTCACAGCATCCATCTTGTCTTCATCGACCTTTATGACTGAACCAAGATTAGTGAATATTTTTTTGAACTCTTTTTCATTTTCATCTGTTACAAATTTACCAACAGAGTAGCAAGATGGCGAAAACCCTATTGAAAGTGAAATGTTTGGCATTACTCGAATTACTGGTATTTTTTGGATGGTGTTTTCTATAAATCTTATAGGAACGCCTGCGGCAACAGAAACTATTAGCTTCCCTTTTAGATTTAGATCTTTGACACTCTCTAGAACAGGAGCAATCAGATTGGGCTTCACTGCAAGTATTATTATATTAGATGATGAAAAAACATCCCTGTTATTTAATGATATCTTTATTCCATACTGTGATTTTATTGGATTAAGTATGTTTTCAGATACATCGCTTAGTATTATACTATCCTCTTTGAAGGCTTTTTTTTCAACTAAGCCTTTAATTATTCCGCTGCCTATTTTTCCAGCGCCTACAATCCCTATTTCAATCATATTGAGTTTTTTATAGTTTACATCATTTAAAACTTTACGTTGAAAACTTTATAAATAGATTTTAAAAATATATTTTATGATTGAAGCTACTTTTTACTTAGAATCTCAGAGCAATTCAAAGGAGGCTCTTGAAATCTCAGTTAAGAAACTGTTGGAGGAGGTCAAGGCTTTAAAGAATGTTAAGGTTACTAGAGAGTTGTTCCATGAGATTTTAGAGGATGAGGATGAGATGGGCAGGATCTTCTACTCTTCTGTAGTTGAAGTTGATATAAAGACTGAGTTTAGGGAGTATATCACGCTTTGCATGAGACTTGTACCATCTACAATTGAGATAATTAGCGGAGATGTCAAAATTAAAGGCAAGGAACTTCTGGAAGTTTTTGGTGACGTTTCTTCAACTGTTAATAAACTATGCAAAAAGTATAATCTGACACTTTATAGAGTTGGAGAGGGTGAAGGATTAAAACAAGACGAGATTGGCATAGAAGAAGAAGATATTGAAGAGGCGATTGACCATGGCGGTGCATTGTTCAAATTTGTGGTAGAGGCAAGGGCTAAAAATGAGAAGTTTGCCATGGAAAAGACAAAGGAGCTTGTGAACGATACGGGGGCTCTAGTCAACAAGATGATTGTAAAAAAGGTCGGTGAAGGGGAAGCATGGGAAGGAGTTGTAGGTATGGAAGCTCTATTTCTTGATATCGAAACTCTTTTTGATGCAGTGATAAAATTTTCCCCAGTTGCAATGAGTGTCCTAGAACCGGAAGTTGTGCATTTGAACATGGCAGAGGTCCAGAATATAGGGATTGACATAGCAGGAATAATACAACAGCTCACATTTGATGTCATTACAAAGGGCATGAAATCTGCACAAGGCAGTTTTAGGGCCACACAGGCCTAATTTTTTATCCTTTTCTAAAACAAAAGATTTATAAATAACTCAACTCAATAGAGTATTGTACCCTTTTGAGAAATTAAATTAAAACCTATTAAAGGTGAAAATATATGAAATTAAGAACAATTGGAGCAGTCCTCGCAGGGGCTGCAATGATTGGAGCTACTGTAGCAGGCGCAGCCGCTGCAGCAGACGCTCCAGCTAAATCATGGTTTATTGACCCAGCAACGGGACAACCAAATGTAACAGTAGTCGTTGGCGCACAGGCCAATGCATCAGATGTAGTTTCTGCATCCTTGATTGCAGCAGCAGTCGGTAACATGGCAACTGTCGAAGAGACAGCATCCACAGTTAACACAGCATCTGCAAGATGGGAGAAAGTTGGAGACTACAACTATACAAATGATAGAAACATTGTATCTTACCCAACAAACAGCTGTGCTGACAGAAATGCAACATGGTACACAGATTATGACCTTCTTGGATGGGGCTACTGGAGACCTCAGGATAATGAGTTAGTATTAGGCTACAACTCATACGTACAGATAGCAGCACCAAGAGATCTTAGGGTCACCCAAAATGGAATGGATTGGACAGTTGCAAAAGGACTTTCAACACTATGGTACTCAAACTCACCAAAAGAGTGGGATGCAAATAACAGAATATACAAAATAACAACAATGTCAGGCGCGGGATCATCTGCATACTTCCTCGAAAATCAAAAATATTTCGACGGAACAGCTTTCACAAATACGTCCATACCTGCATATGCTATGGGTAGCTATGACAACGGAAACGGTGCATTCAACTGGGATTACGGATACTTCTCTACTCTAGCTTGGGTAGACATTCCAAACGCAGGGTGTGACTACAACTTTGGTGGAACAGGTACCGAGATGGAAGCACACGAAGAAATCCAGGTTATATTTACAAGCTACGATTGTTCATCATGCACAACAAACGGATTACCTCTTTTAAGAGGAGACGAAGGTATTGAATCAGGTATTGTATACAGAACAACTGAAATCAGATACCCATTGTTAGAAAACGGTCAGAACATCTGTGGAATAAAGAAATGTTGGGGAATGGTCGACTTTGAAACTACAAGACAGGGAAGATTCACCCCAATTAAGTTCCTTGGTAAGATGTACCAGCCAATGTTTGCAGGTGCAACATACAACGCCGATTACGGTTACCTTGGAGCATACTTCATGTACGGTAAGCCATTTGCTGAAGCAGAGAAGATCATGAAGGTTGGAGATGTATACACATTCCATGGATGGACTGTAACATTAAACGATGTTAACATCTATGAGAACAAGGCATACATCACCGTAGCAGGTCCAGCACTAGCATCACCATTTAGCTTCATAATGGTAATGGACTCTCAATTCACAGAATGTGATGCATGTTGTCCAACATGTGCAGTTTACGGTGGAGGAGGCTCATTCACATCCAACCCAACAAGAAGAACAGAATATGACCCATATGTTAAGTACACTACAGTAACAAAGACAAAGGATGACAAACCATACAACTTCTTCAGATATGTAAACTTTGTGCTCGACGGTATCAAGACATTCGTCGGTGCAGATGGAACATACCTTGCAGAATTCAACTTATATGCAATTGAAGATTACGGCTACCTCGAAGACAAGGGATGCTGTGACCCATTCGTCACAACACCAAACGACTATGGTCTTGCAATAACTGGTGGATGGAGACAAGTTGCTAACGCAGCTGAGGATGATGGATTCGTTGCATGGGAAGATGTAGCAATGCCATTTGACCCAGCGGTTTACACAAAGAGAATTGTCCAGTGGATGCCAGCCCCAGTTTGCACTGACTACTGTCCAGATGCAAACTTCGACACACTAGAACTTAGACTTTGCGACACCATAAAGATACCAGATTGTGAAACAACATACACAGTAAACGGTCCAGAAAACTACTTCAAGATAGATGTACTTGATGTAGACTTTGGTCAATACAACGATGATCCAGACTACTTTGATCCATTCTTTGAATATGTTGGTTACAAGACAAAATCAGCACCAAATGACAAAGACGGGCTTGATGTAAGGATAACAATGACCTCAGCAGGACAGACAATAAAATACACAGCAAACGTCAAGATCGACCCAGTAGAGCTCATAAAGCTTGACATCGAAGTCAACACTGCCACAAACACAAAGAACCTTGTTCTTGTCGGTGGACCAGTATACAACAGCATCGTAAAGGACTTAGTCGACATGGGAGCATCCACAGTTGACTGGGCAACCTCTGCCGGAGAATGGGAATGGATAGCAGACCCAATGGCAAAGGGATACGATGTATTAATCGTTGCAGGTGCCAACAGAGAAGAAACAAGAATGGCAGCTGAAGACTTAGTTGCAATGTTGAACTAAATTAAAATAAATATATTTTATTTTTTCTTTTATTTTATTAAAATTTTATATAATAAAATACAGTTTCTTTTTTCATAAACAGCTTTTTTAGGGATAATTTTTCCTTTAGAGTGCTATTTGGGCTTCTTTATTCTTAATCTACTTTTTCTATTCATATTATTTATTAAGTTATCGTCAATAATTTAATAACTCATTGTATATTATATATAATATTGTTAATAATTTTTTTATATACTATTGCAACCAAAAGATTTATATACTATAAAAAAATATAGTATATTGTAGCTAAACGTTATTGTTTAGCAATAGAGGTGAAATAATATGAGAATAAAAATGTTAGGGGCCGCTTTAACGGGGGCCTTGATGTTAGGAGCAACTTTAGCAGGTGCCGCAACAGCCGCATCAGTTCCGCCAAAAAGCTTTTTCATTGATCCAATCACAGGAGAACCTGACGTTGTCATTGCTGTTGGTGCAACAGCCAACGCATCTGACGTAGTCTCCGCATCCTTGATTGCAGCAGCAGTCGGAAACATGGCAACTATTGAAGAAACTAAGACTGTTACAAGGTCTGCAAGCACTACTTTTGACTACATGATGGACTACAACTACTCTTTTGATAAAAGCAGTAAAAATATCGAATATTACTATGCAACATGCGACATAAATGCAGCAAGAGCAAAATGGTACACAGACTATGAGCTTTTTTCCACACAGTTCTGGGAAACAGCAAATGATACATGGCCAGTAAATGGGGCATATGATCTCTCAGTTGCATTAGCAATGCCTAAAGAAATAAGAAATCCTGACGGAGCCGTAGTTGCAAGAGAATTAAACACACTTTGGTTCTCAAACTCGCCAAAGGATTGGGATTCAAATAACAGAGTATACAGAGTTTCTCCATCAGCTGGAGGAGGCACATCATCATATGCGCTTATAAATACTAGAGTTGCAGGTTCACCAACAGATCCAATAGTAAGAGCTTTACCAGCATATGCGGGCGGAAGCTACGACAATGGAAACGGTTCATGGGACTTTAATTATGTCACAGGAGAATACGCATTCTACACAACAAAGGCTTGGGTAGATGTCAACACAGGCAATGAATACGATGGAGAATGTGATTACTTATTTGGTGGTACAGGTACAGAGATGGAAGCCCATGAGGAGATCCAGGTAATACTTGCAGATATTGAAACAACAGCCGATGGACTTGTAGATCTTAGAGGAGACAGAGGTCATGCATCGGGCATTGTCTACAGAACAACTGAAATCAGATACCCATTGTTAGAAAACGGTCAGAACATCTGCGGAATTAGTCACTGTGATGGAATGGTTGACTTTGAAACTGCAGTAAAAGGTCGTTTAAATGAGATTAAATTCCTTGGAAAGATGTATAACCCTCTTTTTGCCGGTGCAACTTACAGCACTGACGGAGATGGAACATACCTTGGAGCTTACTTTGCTTATGGTAAACCATATGCAGAAAAAGAAAAAATCATGAAAGTAGGCGACTCTTATCTCTTCCATGGATGGACAATCAACTTATCTGATGTCAACATTTACGAAAACAAAGCATTTGTAACAGTATCCGGACCAGAATTAGCTTCTCCATTTAGCTTTATAATGGTCATGGATTCTCAGGGAGTATGCCTTGACTGCTGTCCAACATGTGCAGTTTACGGTGGAGGAGGATCATTCACATCCAACCCAACAATGAGAAACGAATACGACCCATACAAGGTCAAAATTACAAAGTCAAAAGAGATTGATGGAAGATCATATGATCTTTTCAAGTACACACCATTTATGCTCGATGGAATTAAAACATTCGTCGGTGCAGACGGTACATACTTGGCAGAATTCAACATATACGCTGTTGAAGACTTCGGATGGTTTGAAGACAAGGGATGCTGTGACCCATTTGTCACAACACCAAACGACTATGGATTGGCTATAACAGGTGGATGGAGAAAAGTAGCATACAACAACACAATTGTAGATCGTGAAGGATGGCAGGCTTGGGAAGACACATATCCTGAGGGAGATTTAAACGCTGCATACATTCTTTGGCAGCCAGCCCCAAAATGTGACTCACCATGTCCAGATGCAAACTTCGATACCTTAGAACTTCAGCTTTGTGATAACATTGACATACCTGACTGTGAAACTGCATTTACTATAAATGGTCCAGAGAATTACTTCTCTGTAACAATCCAGGATATTGACTTTGGAAAAAATAATACCACATTGAATAGTCAAGACCCAACAGATTTTGCATATGTACAACTACAAGGATACTACGGTGTAGGATCTTACAGCATGGATGTAAACATGGCTACTTACTTTGGAAGAGCTAACAGCGATACCACAGATGTAGACGGTGCTAAAATTATGGTATCCCAGACAACAGTAGACACAGCACAGTCAATTACATACACAAAGAGTGTAAGTATTGACCCAATTGAGCTCATAAAGCTTGACATTGAAATAAACACTGCATCACTTCAAAAGAACTTAGTTCTTGTAGGTGGACCAGTTTACAACAGCATCGTAAGAGACCTTGGTAACATGGGTGCATCAACAGTTAACTGGGCAACATCACCTGGTGAGTGGGAATGGATAGCAGACCCATTTGGCAGAGGGTATGATGTCTTAATAGTTGCTGGTGCAAACAGGGAAGAAACAAGGCTTGCTGCTCAGCAGTTAGTATCTCAATTAAGATAAATAAATTAAAAATTTAATTTTTTATTTATTTTTTAAAAAAAATTTTATCCTTTTATTCTTGCAATCTTTATTCTACCCATGGTTTCATGGTATTCAACTTCTTTTCCTTCAAGCTCTTCAGCTTTAAATTCACTGGGCAAAGGGATTTCAAAAGTTTCGTAAGTTTCCATGTCCATAAGCTGAATTTTTTCTCCCATTACAGCATTTACTAGACCACTTTTTTTGTCAATTATAGGCACAAAGACCTTATCAGAAGTTGGTTTAACAATAGTTCTTCTCTTGTCATCATAGACTCCAAATGCCTCCATTTTGGCCTTGGCTGCACCATGTTTTCCAGGAGAAGAAGTTTGAATCTTAATAATTTTACATGGCTCATCATCGATTAGAATGAATCCACCTTCTCGTAAAGTCCTGACCTCAACTTGCTTTTTGTCACCCATGTAATTCCTCCTTTGAAATAGGTCGCAACTCCAGTTTTTAAAGCTTTCTTACTCCCACTTATAAATACAAGACAAAAACTTTAAAAATGGCCCTTCAATTCTAACAATAGTGATAGACATGAAGAAACAGTTTTTAGTAATTGGAACATTATTTTTAGTTTGCTCTTTAGCAATGTGTGTAAATCAGACTCAGATACCAGATAAATTCTTTGAGTCATACGGAAAAATTGAAACGACTCAAAATGAAATAGATACGATTTATAATTCTTACTGGGATCAACAGACTAAGAGAATTGATTATGTCACAAAAAATAGAGAGACTCAAACAGTTGACAACGAATATGTTCTTTCAATGCTCGAATCTGAAACTTTAATACTTGATGAACTCATGAATAAAAATGCTATTTATTCAAACCAGATAGCTGAACTCTATACTACTCTAACTGAAATCAAAGGAGATGAAGCTAAGACTAATGCCACTAAAATTGTAATATCCTTAAGAAACTCACAACAATATCTTAGCAATAATCTTCTTAGATATAAATCAGCATCAGAATCTGTAGGGGTAGTATTATATTACTATGCAGTGGGTGCGGATATAAATGACCCAACTATATCTGATGATATTAAAAACAATGATTTATCGGCCAAAGGAGATTTCCAACAAGGAGACGAATTCTTAGGTCAATATTATCTTGCAATAGATGAAGCCAACGCAACTTATCAAGAGCTCCTTAAGATGAGAAAATAAATTCTCTTTTTTCTATTCTTTTTTCTTCTAATTTTAACCACAATACTTAAATATAAATCTCCTTTGACCAAATAAAAAAGGAGGTTAGAAAAATGGACTTTACTTTAATAGCTATTCTAATTGGAATAGTTGGTATTATCTATGGTCTTGTATTGGCAAAAGTTGTTCTATCGTATAAAGTCACAGATAAGAGCATGCTTAAAATATCAAATGCCATATACAAAGGCGCCATGGCGTTTCTAAAAAGAGAATATACTACTATCGCAATAATTGCAGCAATTCTTGCAGTTGTTTTTGGTATCTTCATTAATATTGAAACTACTGTAACATTTGTCATTGGGGCTATTTTCAGCGCTCTAGCCGGATTTATAGGCATGAGCATATCTACAAGGGCAAATGTCAGAGTTGCATCAATTGCTAAACAAGGTGTTGGAAAAGCCCTAAGACTCTCATTTCAGGGGGGAGCCGTAACAGGGATGTCTGTTGCAGGTTTGGCTCTATTAGGAGTTAGCGGATTCTATTACCTTTACAGGGATCCAGCCTTAATAATCGGTTTTGGTTTTGGTGGATGTTTAATATCCTTATTTGCTAGAATTGGTGGTGGGATATACACAAAGGCCGCTGATGTCGGGGCTGACCTTATTGGAAAGATAGAAAAAGGCATACCTGAGGACGATCCAAGAAATCCTGCTGTAATCGCCGATAATGTCGGTGACAATGTGGGTGACTGTGCCGGAATGGGGGCAGACCTATTTGAAACATACGCAGTAACAGCCATAGGTGCAATGCTTTTAGGTGTTACACTTGGCAAGAATGATATCTATGTAATATACCCATTGATTCTTGGTGCAATAGGAGTCATAGGCTCTATACTAGGGTCATTTTTTGTAAGGGGAAAAGACAACATCATGAAGACGCTTTACAAAGGTGTTTTTGCCTCAGCAATTTTCTCATTGATAGGCTTCTACTTTGTAACTGTAACATACCTTAAGCTTGATATCGCATTATTTTTGACTACAGTCGTAGGTATAGTCATTGCACTTTTAATGTTCTTTATAACAGAATATTACACAGCAAAGCCTTACAGGCCTGTTAGAAGTATTGCCCACGCATCCCAATCTGGAGCAGCGGTAAATATCATCACAGGGCTTTCTGTTGGGATGGAATCAACACTTATGCCAGCATTAGTAATTTGCGCTGGAATTTTGATATCTCATTCATTGGCAGGTCTTTATGGAATTGCAATAGCAGCAATGTCAATGATATCTCTAACAGCAATAGTCGTTGCACTTGATAGCTACGGTCCAATAACAGACAATGCCGGAGGAATAGCAGAAATGGCGCATCTCCCCGATGATATCAGAAAGACAACAGATGCTTTGGACTCAGTCGGAAACACAACAAAAGCAGTAACAAAAGCATTTGCTATAGGCTCTGCAGCACTGGCATCACTTACCTTATTTGCTGCATATGTCGATGAAATTGCAAGATTCTCTCTAGGGCAGGAAATCATATTCAGCTTATCTGATGAGAAGGTCATTATTGGGTTATTCCTTGGCGCATTGATACCTTTCCTATTCTCGTCCCTTTGCATGAAGGCAGTTGGAAAAGCGGCATTTTCCATCGTTGAAGAAGTCAGAAGGCAGTTTAGAGAGATGAAAGGTATTATGGAAGGAAAAACTGAGCCTGACTACGCAAGGTGCGTTGACATTGTGACAAAAGCATCACTAAAAGAGTTAATGCTTCCAGGCATCATAGCAGTTGTATCCCCTCTACTAGTAGGGTTCATACTGGGAAAGATTGCATTGGGTGGGATGTTAATCGGAAGCATATTGTCTGGATTCCTATTGGCATTAATGCTTGCAACTGGCGGTGGAGCATGGGACAACGCAAAGAAGTACATTGAAGATGGAAATCTTGGCGGTAAAGGGAGCCCAGCACACGCTGCAGCTGTAGTAGGTGACACAGTTGGCGACCCATCAAAGGACACAGCAGGACCTGCAATAAATCCCTTGATCAAGGTAATGAATACACTTGCGATCATCTTTGCAGTTCTTTTTGGGTCAGGAATAATTTAATTTATTTTTTCTTTTATCTTATTTTTAAAATAATTTACTCTTTTCTAGAACAGAACGTTATTAATACTCAAATTTGATAATTAGTAACATCATTGGGCTATAACAATAATATTACACATTATATTATATTATTGTAACCAAAACATTTATATAGTAGTAAATAATATATATTATAGAAAAACATTATTGTTTAGCAATAGAGATGAAATAGTATGAGAATAAAAATATTAGGATCTGCTTTAAAAGGATGTTCTAATATTTTTTCTGCACTCATTATCAAAAGATTTATTAATGGCCAGTTTAATGAAATATATTAATATTACTAATTTATGAATTAATCCATAAAAGGCGAAAATAAATGAAATTAAGAAAAGTTGGAGCATTCATAACAGGCGTTACTCTGATTGGGGCTGCTTTGGCAGGCGCGGCAGCTGAAATAAACGTTCCAACTAAGTCATGGTGGATAGATCCAATAACAGGGTACCCAAATGTAGTAATAGCTATAGGTGCGCAGGCCAACGCATCCGATGTAGTTTCTGCATCAATTATTGCAGCAGCAGTCGGAAACATGTCAACTATTGAAGAAACGGCACCCATATTAAGAACCTCTCAGATTGAATGGGAAAATGTTGGGGAATACAATTACACTTACCCTTTTTATACAGTTAATTATAATGCTACTTCAGTTTGTGTCGACGGTACACATCTAGAAGCTACTTGGTATGTTGACTATGATCTTTACTCAAAAATGTACTGGGAGACTGCTGAAAATAACTGGCCACACAAGGATTATGACACATATGTTCAGATAGCAATGCCAGAAAAAGTCATGAATCCAAACATCGTAGTGGCCAAGGGATTATCCAGGCTATGGTTTTCAAACTCGCCAAAACAGTGGAATTCAGAGAAGAGAGTATACAATTTTCTTGTATCTTCAAGCACTGGAAGTTCCAAGCCATATTTTTTAGTTAATACAAAAACAAATTTTCCAGAAGATCCAACATTTCCAATTGTTAAAGAGCTTCCACAATATGCTGGTGGCAGCTATGACAATGGCGACGAGGGATGGAGCTTCAACTATGCTATGTTTACAACAAAGGCATGGGTAGATGTTCAAGGCAATAATAATGCTTACGATACTCAAAATGAGTGTGACTACATATTCGGTGGAACAGGTACAGCAATGGAAGCACACGAAGAAATCCAGTTAATAGTTGGAGACAAATATGAATCTGACCAAGGGCCAGATGGTATAGCAGATTTCATTGGTGGAAAAGGTTCAGTTTCAGGCATAGTATATAGAACTGCAGAAATCAGATACCCCTTACTAGAAAACGGCCAGAATATTTGTGGTGTTCAGAAGTGCTGGGGTATGATTGACTTTGAGACTGCTAGAAAAGGTTACTTGAATGAAATAAGATTTCTAGGAAAGATATACAAACCAATGTTTGCTGGAGCTACTTACGTGACAGGATCAGAACCTGGGTATCTTGGTGCATACTTCATGTATGGCACACCAGTTGCTGAAGCTGAGAAGATAATGAAGGTCGGTGACACTTACACATTCCATGGATGGAATATAATCTTAAATGATATTAATATCTACGAGAATAAGGCATTCATAACTGTATCCAGGCCAGCTTTGTCTGTGCCTTCTACATTTATAATGGTCATGGATTCTTTGGATGGATGTTTGCCATGCTGTCCAACATGCGCAACATACGGTGGAGGAGGAGCATTCACATCAAATCCGACAAATAGAAACGAATACGACCCATATGTTGTAAAGACAACAATATCTAAGGATAAAAATGGGTATACCTACGACTTCTTCAGTTACGTAAACTTCATGCTCGATGGTGTTAAGACATTCGTCGGTGCAGACGGAACATACCTAGCTGAATTCAACCTTTACGCAATCGAAGACTATGGATACTTAGAAGACAAGGGATGTTGCGATCCATTCGTGACAACACCAAATGACTATGGTCTTGCCATAACAGGTGGTTGGAGAAGAGTGGCGATAGCTTTACCAGAATTTGTACCTCCAGGCACTGAGTGGAAAAGAATTGAAGATGCACAAGGAAATTTGAATGGATTTGTATCTGCATGGGAATCTGCTCCAGAATTAGACTCAACAGATGAATATATCTCAAGGGCATACATCCTATGGCAACCAGCACCAAAATGTGATACGCCATGTCCAGATGCAAACTTTGACACATTAGAATTACAACTTTGCGATAATATTATTATACCAAACTGTGAGACAACATACACAGTAAATGGCCCAGAAAACTACTTCACAATAGAAGTTGTTGATTCAGATTATGGAAAATATAACACTGGATTACCATTTGATCCGGCAACATTAACAACTGACGTATCATTAAAAGTTAATAAAGCTCCAAGTGATCAAGTTGATCCTTATGGTCTAGCAGATGCTAGATATTACCAATATCTTAATTATTTTACACCATATTTAGGCCAAGCGGTCAGAGCTGATACAACTCCAGACTCTGACGGAGTATTCTTAAGAATCAAAATGTCCTCAATAAGAGAGACAGTAACTTACAATTCAAAAATTCAAATTGACCCAGTAGAGCTCATAAAGCTTGACATCGAAGTCAACACAGACACAAATACAAAGAATCTTGTTCTTGTAGGCGGTCCAGTTTACAACAGCATTGTAAAGGAATTAGTCGGCATGGGAGTATCCACAATTGACTGGGCAGCATCACCTGGAGAGTGGGAATGGATAATAGATCCAATGGCAAAGGGATACGACGTATTAATCGTTGCTGGTGCTAACAGGGAAGAAACAAGGCTTGCTGCACAAGACTTAGTCAAGATGTTTGAACTATATTAAATTGTTTTCTTCAATTGAATAAACAGAATATTTATAAAACATTTTTATCTCTTTAATTCATGGTGGCGTTTGCCTTTTTTATATATGCATTCACATCTATATTTGTAATTGTAAATCCAATTGGTGCCATGTTTACATTTATGTCCTTGACTGCCGATAAGGACCACAAAGAAAGGATTAAACTTGGTGCAAGGTCTGTTTTTATAGGGTGTTTACTAGCTATTATTTTTGCAATTAGTGGCGAACTAATCCTAAGGTTCTTTGGAGTCACAGTTGACAGCTTGAGAGTTGCTGGTGGGATTATCCTTTTTAAAGTAGCTCTGGACATGGTCTATGCAAAGACATCTAGAGAAAGCTTTACTGAAGAAGAACGAAAGGATGCAAAAGACAGAGAAGACATCTCAGTCTTCCCAGTTGCAATGCCCCTCCTCACAGGTCCTGGAACAATAACAACAGTAATTGTCATAATTAGATCAGTTCCTACAATAGAGCTTAAGGCTGTGGCAATTGTTGCAATACTTGCTACATTTGCGATAACATTTTTAATGTTCAGATTTTCAAGCCCATTAAGCAAAATATTAGGTGTAACAGTTACACTCGTCTTTACCCGTATAATGGGTTTGTTGCTTGGTGCAATAGCTATTAACTTCCTTGCCACAGGGATTAGAAATATCTTTATCGCTATGCTATAATAAAAAAGAAAAACAGTTTGTCGCCTCGCTTATGTTTTGTCTATAGTATTTCTGAATGTTTCGACGTCTCGAAACGGTCTCTACAAGGTTTCAAAAGAAACATTAAATGCTTCTTTATAAAGGCCTCCAAACTTACGTTTGATTAAGTATTTCGACCATACTCAGATATCTCCTTAATCCAGATACTCATGGATACATCAGTAATAAGAGACAAGCTCTTTCAACAGATGTATCTTCAGCCTCTGAAACAAGAGACATACTTCGACATTGACACTAGCGAAGTTTCGACCTGTGTATTACTGTAACTATTTCATTTATACTTAAAATTTACTGTTATTGATTATTCACAATTAAGAAAAATGTTTTTAAATTATATTTTTATTAGATTTCAAAATGATATGTTTTTCGCTAATTGAAATAATTTCATAATAATCATGTCAAAAGTCTCTTATCAGATACTCTGCAATCCCATACCCTGTCTTTCCATCCATTTTGTATTCAGTTAGAGTTTCATGCATTATTGATTGTTTCTTTCCATCTCCGCTTGTAAAAGGCAGTTTTACATTCTTAATTATCTTTGCATCGATTTTATGCAAGCCACCCTTTTTGTCCAATAGCTTCATTTCAAATGAATTGGGACTTCCATCTTGATTATACTCAGTGTTTATTGTAGCTTTAACTATGGGTAGATTTTCACCACCAATATGTATGAAACCTGCATCTACTTCGCCTTCTGCTACTGTGAGTTTTGTGACATTTAGCGCTGACTCTTCAGAGAACTGACACGTCAGCCATATCCACATCTTAGGTGCATTCCAGTCTCTTGCCCCCCATGAATGATCCCTCTCTCCCAAACCAGAAATTTTATACTGATTGCCGCTGACTTTAAGCTCTCCAGTGGCTTTACCAAACTGTTCCAAGTGCTCAGATGCAACAGATTGGGATATCTTTTCTTTAAAACCACTTACACAATCTCTGTAATCAAATATTTTGTTCAAGGATTCAAAATCCAAGTTAAATGAAACATCAACAGGCTTTTTATTTGAAAAGTTTAATAACTTGCCATCAAAGGTAAGATTCCATTTTTTTTCGGACTGGATCTTATGAAATGTCAAGTTTTTAGCTGAAAGAATATCATTCTCATACCTGTCATCTTCTTTGAGCCCTATGTAAGAACCATCAGGAAGCATGAAAAAACAGAACATATTTTTTAAAGGCTTGTTAGGTTTAAGGCCAATCCTCATAAAAGCGCATATGTCATTTACCTTGTCATAGAAACTAAAGTAAAAGCTCTCATTCCATTCAATATGGGCTCCTTTAGGGTGAACTATATCGGTATCCATTAAGACCCCTCCACTAGGTATATAACTCCCTCGTTCCCATCGATCTTTACCTTTTGACCGTTTTTGAATATCTTAGTTGCATTGCTGACTGCTGTGACAGCTGGGATTCCATACTCCCTTGATACAACAGCACCGTGGGAAAGTATCCCTCCAGTTTCAGTAATAAGTCCTCCTATCTTAGAAAATACTGGGGTCCAGCCTGGGTCGGTATTGGAAGTAACTAAAATCTCTTCATCTTTAACTTCGGGGAGCTCCCTTATGGATTCAACGACTCTAATGATTCCAGAAGCTATACCTGGGCTAGAAGAAGTTCCTGTGATCATAACTAAATTATCTTGCCTCTCAATAGCATCATCAAACTCTACATTACCCTTCAGGAATTTCGGTGGTAAAACGCTCTTGTATTTTTCAAACTCTTCTTTTCTCTTGTTTATTGTATCTTTATCTATTATGAGGTCTCCTTTTGATATATCGAATATCTCCTCCTTAGAGAAGAAAAATATGTCCATCTGCGAATCAATAAGACCTCGCTCTAAAAATCTCCTTCCGTATTCCATGAAAAGTCTCCTTTCTCTGGTGAGCTCATGGTCAAGATAGAACCTTTGATTTTCCCTGAATATCAGATATCTCTGGGCATAGTTTAATACTTTGGCAAATATCGGCTTTTTTATAAATCCATTTTTTGTTTTTGAAATGGCATCAATAATCTCTACTTCAGCTTTCAGTCTTTCTTCCCTCTTCCTCTTTTCAACTTCTTCCAAATCTACTTCAGCTGAATCCATAAGACTTTTCAAAACTTCAGTCACAAGTGACGGGTCATCAATCCACCTTGGGTAATAGATCTCTCTAGTGTGAGAGCGGTGGCCGTAGTCATTCATAAATTCGTTGAACTTATAAGAAAATTCTTTTAATCCTTCATCCTTATCCAGCCGATCTAAAAATTCTGAAGAAGGTAATTTGTTAAGCAGATTCCTTACTTTTTTATCCTTCTTGGCTTCTTTTGCAAGCTTCGTTATGGCGATATTTGTCACAATAGTTTTATTATCCGGAAGCCCTGTAATCAACTTCGAATATAATAATCCTGATTTATCACCCAACCAGTCCGTTAGCCATCTTTTTAGAATCAAATTTGAACCAATGCTGTGAGTCACCATTCCATATCTTATCAACCTGTTATGCTTCAGGAACTTCGCCCTTAGTTTTACAAACTCTTCATGAAGGTCTTCATCAGTTAAGTTCTGTAAATTTATCTTATCAAATTCTCTGATATAGTCTAAATAGTCACTTGCCCACCTGAGATAGGCGCCATCAGTTGTAGATATCTTTCCATCGGGGTCTAAAATTGCAACCCTAATTTCGGCAAGAATTCTCTTGAATAACTTTGCATCAGCATTGGCAATCCTTTCCTGGTCATTTTTAGGGAAGTAGTTTAAGAGCTCTTTTGTCCTTCCAATCTTGGGATTATATGTAAAAACATCTTCAAGCGCTTGAGCATTAAAGTAGACATGGCCTTTGTGCAGTCTTAAAAGATCCTTGTCCCTTAACTCCTTGTAACCCATAATTTTGGCCCCTTCCTTGAACACATAGTTGGATAGATTTTCTCCAAGCAGAGAAAAGAATAGGGGTGAAGTCACATCGGCCCAGTATTCATCAGAATATCCTCTAGTCCAGAGCGTCTGATCCTTTTCAAGTGTGGTAATACCTCTAGACTGTAAAATATATACTTCTTTTTCCGATACTGCCCACTCAATATCCTGTGGTGCTTTAAAATAAGATTCTATTTTCTCCCCTAGATTTGAGAGGTATATTAGCTCTTCGTCTGTGAGCGATGGAATTAGTTTTTTTGAATTTTCAATTTCTGAAGATATACTTCCCTTATCAGAAAAGTATATGCCATTTATCTTATTACTTATTTTTCTTTCAATAATTTCTTTTGATTTTTTTTCTAAGGTGAATCTGTCTGGACTTACAATGCCGGACACTATTGATTCCCCAAGGCCCCAGCTTGACTCAATAACTATTTTTTCTTTATCTCCTGTTATCGGGCCTGCTGTGAACATTACACCTGCAGCATTTGCATTAACCATGCTTTGCACAACTACTGCCATTCCACCTTCAAGGTGATTAATATTAGAGTTGTGCCTGTAACTAATTGCCCTCTCATTCCAGTAGGATGCCCAACAGAGCTTGATATGTTCTATAACATCTTTTGTTTTTATATTGAGAAAAGAGTCCTGTTGGCCTGCAAAAGATGCTTCAGCAAGATCCTCTGCCAGCGCAGAAGAACGTACCGCCCATAATCCAATTTTCTTGTTTTTTGAGAGTATTTTTTCTATCTCCTTTATTATTGATTTGTCAATCTCACCAGACAAGATTAGTCCTTGGATATTCTTCGAAGTTGAAACTACACTTTTTTTATAATCAAACTTTGTTACTTTGAGAAGCTCAGATATTTTCTCCTTGAAATTATTATCAACGATAAACTTCTCATATGCCTCAGTAGTTATAACAAATCCGTATGGAACTTGAAATCCTTCGGCCTTTAACAAAGATAGATTCAATGCTTTGTTTCCAACTGAACTAAAATCACTCTTCTTGACATCAGAAAAAGGTAGTACGACATCCGACATAAAATCCCCTCTTTTTTTTAGTCATTTTGTTACTATATTTATAAAACTTTGTTTTCCCTAATTTTTTGATATTGGCCTTAAAACATCTTCAATTATTTCCATTAAAAATAAATAACAGACCTCTTTATCTTGTTCATGCATACCCCAAAAACTACTCTATGCACTGTATGCAGGGGCCATAAAAAGCTCTGCGGTAGGGAGGTCTGCCCAATACTTGAGAAGAAGAGGATTAGAGAGTCGATAGCGCCTTTAATCAATAAGGACATATTTGGCGCATCCCCTTCAGCATTTTTTGTTGGAGACTGGAACTATCCCAAAGTTTTGGTCGGCCCTTTAGTTCCGCCAGTGCACGAGGATACCGAAATATTTGACCTGCCAGAAGGCTGGCATGGCAAAGAGCTTGATGAAATTATAAAATTTAGATCACTTCTTGTAAGGTCAAAAGAATTTCTAAAGGTCACTGATGCTAAAAATCCCAAAGGGTATCTAGAAAAAAGTCAGGAAATAGTCATGTCAAGGAAGCCCGTTGATGTTGAGCTAATATTGAAAAAGACCCCTCACTTCGCCCTAGAATTTTCCCAGTTTTCTCCCCCCACGGGCCCTTCTGGTTTTGTTGAGAGCTTTAAAATCGCTGAAAATCCAAAAGTTCCTAGGGTAATCGATAAAATTAATTCAGATGATATCAAGGCATCAAAAGGGATATCGCTACTTTATGATAAAGATATACCTGTATCGCACATTTCAAAACTTCTATCTGCTGGACTTCTAGGGGAGCAGAAAAACAGAAAACTTGTTCCAACAAGGTGGAGCATAACAGCAACAGATGATTCCCTCTCCAAGTTTCATCTAAAGAAGGTAAAATCCTCTCCAGAAATAAATAAATTTGAAGTTTACCATGATGAAGATGTTGGCAACAGATTTGTTATCTTGCTATTTCCTTCAATGTGGTGTTATGAATTTCTCGAGTGCTGGCTTCCTGGTTCATTGTTTTTAGAGAGTTCACTTTCGCCAAACGTAATATCCGATCATGAATTATTCGACGGGAGAAAAGAGTATGCATTTCTTACTGCAGGTGCATATTACGCAGCAAGATTTTCTGTGACTGAGCACCTTTTTGAAAAGGGGAGACAGGCAGGTGCTTTGGTATTCATGGAGGTCCACCCAACATATCATACGCCAGTTGGTGTATGGCGTGTCAGAGAGATCACTAGGAACGCTTTACAAAAAAAGCCAGATTATTTTGACACAGAGGAAGAGGCGCTAAAGAAAGCTTCAGAGATTCTATCCCTTTCTTTTGAAAAATACAGAGAAAAGAGCAAAATTTTAGGATTCAAACACAAACAAAAAACATTATTTGATTGGATTAATTGATGAGAAAGGCTTTTATCCTTTTTACGCTCTGATATTCTAGGTGTTTTTATGAATATTAGAGAATTTATCGCTCATGAAAAGGATATTATCAAAATTGATAGAGAGCTAGAAAAATATGAGATGGCAAAGATAGTTCATGAGAATCCAGCTAAAATATTACAATTCAAAGATAAGGGGTATGATGTTTTTTGTAACATTTGGTCTACTAGGGATCGTGTGGCAAAATACCTTAAATTGGATAGATCGAACCTACTTTTCTCGCTGAAAGAATCAATGGATAAACCAACTCCTTACAAAATTGTTGACAAAGCCCCATTTCTTGGTAATGAGATTAAAAATTTCGATCTTAGAAAAATTCCAATTCAATATCACTATCCTCAAGATGGCGGCCCTTATGTTACATCTGGCGTTGTTTTTGTAAAGGATGAAAAAGGTAACAGAAATATGTCTTTTCACAGAATGATGGTTACAGGGAAAGACACATTTACAATAAGAATTGTTCCAAGGCATCTTTTTGCAATGTATAACGAAGCAAAGGCCAAAGCTAAAGATTTAGAAATAGTTATGGTAATAGGGTTGCCCCCTTACGTGCTATTGCCTGCTGCGATGTCAATATCATATGGAATTAATGAACTTGAAATTGCAAATACATTGAAGAAAATGGGGATTGGAAGTGAGCTTACTGCTTATAGATTTACTAATGGAATAGATGTACCGACATCGTCTCAGTTTGTTTTTTGTGGAAAGATAACTCTAGAGGAAGGGGATGAAGGACCCTTTGTTGATATAACAGGCACTTATGACTTTATTAGAAAACAGCCGATTGTAAAGATAGAGAAGGTATACCAGGCAAAAAATGCATTTTTCCATGCGCTTATGCCAGGTGGTTATGAGCATTTTCTTTTGATGGGTATGCCAAGGGAACCTATAATTTATGAGGGCGTATCAAAAGTTGTGCCAAAGGTCTATGGTGTCAGATTGACCGAAGGTGGAGACTGCTGGCTTCATGGCGTTGTATCGATTAAAAAGCAGAAAGAAGGCGATGGAAAGAATGCTATAATGGCTGCACTTGCATCTCATCCTTCAATGAAAAGAGTTGTTATAGTTGATGAGGATATTGATATTTACTCCGATACCGATGTTGAATGGGCCATTGCGACAAGATTCCAAGCAGATAAGGACCTATTAGTTGTAAATAACGCCGCAGGATCAAGCCTTGATCCATCTGTTAAAGGGGATGGCACTTCGGCAAAGATGGGAATAGATGCAACAATGCCGTTAAAAAACAACGAAGGATACAAAAGGGCAATTAATTTTCTTAAAAAATAATTTATTATTTTTCTCTTAAAATAATTACTATTGAAATTAAAATCAAAGCACCACCTAGGATTGTGCCGTGTGTAACAGTTTCGTTTAATATTAGATATGCTAGAATACCAGCTAGCACACCTTCTGATAATACTATAATTGAAGCTTTAGTTGCTATAATGTGTTTTAATGCAATACTATAAAGTAGAAATGCACCGGCAGTGCATAAGAATCCCAGTATAAATAGCATAGAAATTGAGAAAGGGGTAAGTATTTCAGAGCCATAGAAAAATGGTGACATAATAATAGTTGCAAAGATGAACATCCATAGAGTAGTTGTAAGACCATCATATTTCTTACCAAGTGCCCTTATGCTTATAGTGTAAAGAGCCCAACCAAATCCAGAAAATGTTGACATCACGTTCCCATAGAAGTTAGTAGTAGTGTTAATAGAAGAAAGATCATAATAAAATATTATAAATCCGCCAGCTATACCGATTAACACCGCAAGCGCTGTCTTTTTCGAGGCTTTTTCTTTTAGTAATAATGCGGATACAACAAGAACATAGAGAGGCGCCATCTGTTGCAGAAAGACTGTATTTGCTATCGTGGTAGTTTTGAGTCCAATTGTATACGTATAGATCGTGAATGACAGTAGGATTGCAGGAACTAAAAGGTGAGGGATGTCCTTTAATTTTATTTTAATCTTTGAAGATTTTTTAGTTAGGATGCCATAAGCCAATAAGACAATTGATGCAAAGAGGAATCTATATGCAACTATCATCCCAGAATTCACTTCTGGTATCCACCTCACAGGTATACCTATAAAACTCCATAAAATGACAGCAAAAAATGTATAGGATACGCCCAGATAATTATCTTTAGGATCCATTAAATCAAATCTTATTTTTTAATATTTCTCTTTTTTAGATATAGGATGTATACTAGGAATATTGCGAGCACTATAGACAAATACAAAGACCAGGGGGGTATGGATTGTTTAGAAGTATCGCCAAGCCAAGTGAAGAGATTTTTTGCAAATTGCTTGTTATTCAAGTCTCCTATTTTGCCGTTATCAAAGATAAATGAGCTTCCTACGACTGCCACCTTACCATTTCCTTTTTCTGAAACTGCTACTACAATTACATTTTCTCCACCAAGAGGTTCACTCCCAATAGCGAATGTATCATTGTCGCCTCTTGCTATTGCTATGGCATTCTCCTTTAGCTCAAGAGAAGCCGGCTTGTATAATATAATTGATGTTATATCATCATTTATAGGATGCTTTGCAAGATTATGGATTATTGGAGTGCAGCTACAACCTTGTCTGTTTGTTGGATCATCTGTTCCATTTTTCATTAATCTAATCCCAAATGGTTCAAGAAGAGCATTAACAGATTCTCTTGTTGGCTCAATCATATCCATCTCGTGAGAACCAAGAATAAGTAGGCTTCCTCCGTTTTCAACGAATTTTGTCAGTGCAGTTATTTCATTTTCTTCCAGGGGATTGTTTGGATTCCACAAAAGAACTATATCTACCCCTCTAAGTGTCTCATCTGTAAACGGTGCAGTATTAATTTTGTTCTTAAATCCTAAGGAGCCAAGTTCTTGAGAGAGGGTTCTTCCCGTTCCCTCTGGATCGCCCCACCAGTTGTCAGTGTCATGGTATTTATCAATCAATATTGTTTTTTCAGCAGAAACAAAATTTATCGATAGCAATAATAGTATTAATACAAGAGCATATTTTTTCATAAAAATAAATATAAGATTTGATTTAAAAGCATTTTTAATTATTTTTTCTGTTCAATTTCTAATAATCTCCTTTGCGCCATAATACAATTATCATAGACCACTTCTATTCCGTTATCCTTACAGAATATTATAGCTTCTTCAGATTCAGAGCCAGGTTGCATCCAGACTTTAGTTATCCCAATTTCTTTGCATTCTTTGACTATCTGCTCTGTAATATGCGGGGGAACTACAGTGTCAACAACATCAACTTTTATGGGAATTTCTGAAAGTGAGTGATAGCATTTATCGCCTTCTACCGTGTCGGCCTTTGGATTTACCGGGATGACTTTGTACCCAGAAGCCCTTAAATCTCTGTAGATTATATTCCCATATTTGTCCCTATTATCCGACGCTCCAACAATGGCAATGACATTATTTTTGTCAAGGAAATGTTTAAATTCCAGAATATCACATCCTCTTGATTACTTTTTCTATTCTATCCATAGCCTCAGAAAGATCACTTTGAGGAACATCCGCAAATGAAAATCTCACATAACTGTCCCAGTCTTTTCCAAAAGAGATTCCTGGAACACATAACACCTTTGCTACTTTTAATAAAAACTTAGCAAATCCCAACGAATCCATTCTATATGAAGAAACATCTGAGAATGCATAATAAGCACCTTCAGGAAGATTAGAAGGGAGCCCAATTTCATTTAGCCTCTTAACAACAAAGTCTCTCCTCTTTCTATATTCTTCAGTTGTAGCCTTTACAAAATTCATTGAAGTTTCGTCATTTACAGCTTTTAGCGCCGCAACCTGAATGAAATCAGGCGCACTTACCACCATGCTATTATGTATTGGCAGAATATTATTGATTATCTCCTCAGTTGAATGCATATAGCCTATCCTCCAACCTGTCATTGAATATGCCTTTGAAAATCCTGATAAAGTAATTATATTTTCCTTTCCATACTTTGCAATGCTTTCATGCTTCTTTTCAAAAACGATGTAGTCATATATCTCGTCTGATATTACAAGAAAATCCTGATTCACAGCCATATTTTGGAGTCTCTTTAGCTGCCTTCCATCATAGATTTTACCTGTAGGATTGTTTGGAACATTAATCAACATAGCTTTTGTTCTATCGTCGATTGAATCTTCTATCGCCTCCATGTCAAGTGAGAAATCACCTTTTTTACATGGAACTTCAACAACATCTGCCCCTACAAACTCTGCCATTATTCTAAAAAAAGGATGTGAAGGGGTGGGGATGATAACTTTGTCTCCTCTTTCGGCATAACTTAGAAGTGATATCGATATACCTTCACTTACCCCAACCGTCACAAGCATTTCTTCAGGCGTGGCATCGATTTTGTTATACTCCCTCATTTTGTTTGCTAAAGCCACCCTTAACTCTTCAATCCCACGTGAAAGAGTATATTTTGTGTGGCCCTCATCAAGCGCCTTCTTTGCGGCATTTATAACAGGCAAAGGTGTCTTAAAGACTGGTTTTCCCTGACCCATGTTTATGAGACCCTCTACTTTTTTAGCAAGTTCATTCATTTCTTCAATACCTGATAACTTTATCTTTGAAACACCAGAAGCAACTTTTACCATACATGTTAATTAGTAAAAATTATATTTAATAATTTCGGTATAAACCCTTAAAAACAAATTGCGCCTAGTTTTAATCATGATAGCAAGTATAATAGGTGCTACAGGATATACAGGTGGAGAATTATTGAGACTTCTTTTAAATCATAATAAAGTCGAAATAGGGACCCTGACGTCAGAAAGCTATGCAGGGAAAAAAGTTTCTGATGTCCACCCAAATCTCACAGGATTAGTTGAACAGAGCTTCGTTGGTCTAGAAATGGACAAGATAATAGATGAATCTGATATTATCTTTGCAGCCTTGCCACATGGGGCATCAAACGAGATTATCTCAAAAATCTATTCAATCAATGAGAATGTTAATCTGATAGATCTAAGCGGTGATTTTAGATTTGATGATCTAGCTGTCTATGAAGAGTGGTATAAAATAAAACACACAGATCCAGAGCTCAACAATAAGGCTGTTTTTGGGTTACCTGAGTTATATAAAGAGAAAATAAAAAAGGCCAAACTCATAGCAAATCCAGGGTGTTACCCAACAAGTGCAATCCTTGGCTCAGCACCTCTTTTGAAAAATAAACTTGTAAAGACTGATGTAATTGTTGACTCAAAATCTGGAGTTTCAGGTGCTGGGAAAAAATTAACTGCCAACACACATTTCCCGGATGCCAATGAGAATTTTTCAGCATATGGCATTGCTACTCACAGGCACTCCCCTGAAATTCAACAGGAAATGGAAAAACTTTTCGCAAATAGTGTTAATCTCTCTTTTACACCACATCTTGTTCCGATTAATAGAGGCATACTCACAACAATCTATATGACTTTCAATAATTTTATGGAAACAAAGGACGTCATTAACCTTTACCGTGAATTCTATAAGGATTGTCCATTTGTCAGAGTCTTGGACGAAGGAAAGTTTCCCCAGACTAAAGCAGTTTCTGGTTCCAATTACTGCGACATAGGGATAAAGTCGGATAAGAGGACAGGCAGGGTAATAGCAGTCTCTGCAATCGATAATCTTGTCAAGGGAGCATCAGGGCAGGCTGTGCAGAATATGAATCTTATGATGGGTTTCGATGAAAAAGAAGGACTTAAGGTAGTTCCACTATACCCATGAGGTGTTTAAAATGTTTGATGAACTTTACAATAATCTGGACGAGATAAAAGAATTGAAGGATAAGTTAGTTGTGATAAAATATGGTGGCCATGCAATGAAGGACGAAGAACTAAAAATGGCCTTTGCCAAAGATATATCTTTGATTAAGTCACTTGGTGCATCACCAGTTATAGTCCATGGTGGAGGGCCCGAAATAACTTTAATGCTTGATAAGCTTGGCATTAAATCTGAATTTTACAAGGGGCTTAGGATAACTGAAAAAGATGCAATGAAAGTTGTAGAAATGGTTCTTCACGGCACAGTAAACAGAGAACTTGTTACTCTAATAAACAACGAAGGCGAATATGCAGTTGGGATTTCAGGAAGGGATGGCGGCATAGTCAATGCAACGAAAAAAACAGTTGATGGTGTGGATCTAGGTTTTGTCGGCGAAGTCAACTGCGTCAATACCTGGCTTTTGTGGACACTAATCGATGAAGGTTACATACCAGTTGTTTCTCCAATAGGGGAAGGTGAAAACGGAGCATATAATGTGAACGCCGATGAATTTGCATACTCAATTGCAGCAGCAATGGGTGCTGAAAAACTATTATTGATCACAGACGTAGATGGAATATATCTTGATCCAAATGATCCCTCTACAAGAATTCCTCTTTTAACTGAATCAGATGCAAACTCCATGATTGAAAAAGGAAAGATATCCGGAGGAATGATTCCTAAAGTTCTTTCATCTATTTCAGCATTAAAAGAAGGCGTAGGGGAAGTCCACGTAATAAACGGAAAGTCAAAACATGTCATCCTTCAAGCATTAATTGACGCTGAAAGTTGCGGGACAAGAATAGTTCTATAATTTGTCTTCAAGAATAACAGATTCTATTACTAAGATTCCATTAAGATTTTCTATTATTTTTCTTGATTTTTCTATTATTAGTTTCTTTTTGAATATGGGGGCATCTGTGACAAAAGTTTCATATTCTCCCCCCTCTCCAGCAATATGCACACCATATTTTTTGTTCAAGAGTTTTAATTTTTCCAGAATCCCTTCATCAATTATTCTTCCAAGAAAAGATTCATCAAGACCAAGTGCTGAAACAGAAACGATAACAGCCTTAATGCCATTTTTGATCAACGTTTCCATATATTCGTTAGTATCTGTCTTCCATAGAGGGGCATAGTGAAATATCCCATAATAGTCAGCAATCTTTTGAATTCTTTCTCTTTGATAGTTTGACTCAATAGCACCTGTTATTATCCCGTCAATTTCCTTATTTTTTACAAATTCGCCAATAATATGGTGCAATTCTTCAACTTCCTTTTCTTTTTCACCTTTGACATTTTTTCGTATGAGGGGGATGCCCATAGCTTTTGCCTGAAATGATGTCAAAGAAATATTGGGAACGTGAAACATGTATGAATCATCTCTTTCTGGCTCTAAAGAGAGAAGACAAACAACTTCGTGGCCTTCTCTCATTGCAAGATATGTGGCAAAAAGAGAGTCCTTTCCACCAGAAAATAGGGATAACATTCTCATAAGTCAATTAAACTCAAAAAAATTTAAATACTTTCTGCCGAATTAAGATTTATGAAAAAGGTTTTAGGATTCTCAATATTTGTAATTATGCTTTTTTCGATATTTTCCCCTTTAATTTTCGCTGATAATAAGAATATTTTATTTTATGGGGAAAGTCTTGGAAAGATTGAAGATTCAATTAAAATTGATTATAACATTACTAAATCTCAAGTGATCCCTCAAAATATTTCTCAGTATAAAGCCATCGCAATAATAACTCCTGACAAAGGAATATCTCCTGAAGAGGTACCAAGGCTTCTTGATTTTGTTAACTCAGGTGGCACTCTATTGATAATTGCAGAAGATTTTACAGAGGCAAGTTCTATAACCCAGATTAATCGTCTTCTAGCTTCTTTGAACATAGAGGTCAATGTCGATAGAGTATATGATGATACAAAATTTGCAAGTTACAACACAAATGTTTTGATACAAGGAGATTATAATTATCTTCCGTCAAAAGGTGTTTCCAATATTATTTATGTTAGCGGTTCAAGTCTTAAAGGAAAATTTGATGGTGAGCTAAAAAGCAATACCACTTCTTATTCTAAAAACTATGATGAATTCCAAACTTACGGGAAGGGCCAAAGACCTCCTGTTTCTGCATTTGTGAAATATGGCGAAGGTATGATAATCATAGTCGGAGACCAATCTCTATTTGAAGATACTTATGTAGTTCAGGAAGATAATGCTCTATTTGCCATGAATCTATTTGACTTTGCATTAGGGAACTCCATTGCGATAGATCAGAGAATTCAGTACAAAGAAAATTATGATCAAGAAACAAATTCATTTTTGTCATATTTTGACTCCATGAAAAAGAACGGTTTTTCTGAGATTAAACCCACTGAAACAAATAGGATTACTTCCTTAATTCAGCAAGCGCAGAGTTACTACTCATTCGGGCTTTATAGGGAAGCATATACTACAATCTCCCAGGCAATAACTCTTCTCGAATCTCAAATGGGCTTTATTGATGCTGAATTCAATGAAAAGCTTCAGAAAGCAAAGAATTTAGAAAGCGAGGCGAGAAGTAAGGGAATTGCAGTTGCCGACCAGGCTGTATTTAATGAAGGTGTTTATTACGTATCCCAGGCTGAAAAAGAAACTAATCTTAATAAGAGAATCGAACTCGTTGATAAGTCGATTGAAATACTTGAGAAGTTTGGCCAGGGTGAAATGCAAAGGGCAAAAATAGAGATTGATACAGCCGATAGTAAATTAAAGGATGCAAAAAATACATTATTTTATGAAAATGATGTTCAAAAAGCAGATCAACTTTTAACTGAGGCAAAAAGACTCTTCAACAGGGGAAAATATTCTGATGCTTTTTCAATGGCAACAGAATCCCAGAAGTATTCCGACAGGGCAATAGAAAAATACAATATATTTAAAATCATACTTGGTCTTGGGCTTCTATTAGGTGCATTGCTACTAATGATTATAACAAAGAGGATTTTATCATGGAAAGCAGAAAAGAAAAAATAACTTATTTTTATAAAAATGAAGTATTCGCAACAATAAAAGAAAATAAAAATCTGATGCTAATATCGCTAGGATTGTTTCTACTGGGATGTATTTCAGGATTTTATATATTTAAGGTAGTATTTAATAACAATCCCGAGATAATTGATTCCTTCCTAAAGGAATTCCAAGACATGTTTGGGCCATTAAAGGAAATGACTTCACTCGAATTATTCTTTACAATATTCTTTGTTAATACGAGAACATCCTTTTTGATAATGATGCTTGGAGTTTTTGTCGGCTTCTTTCCTTTCATGTCACTCTGGGGAAACGGAACCGTAGTTGGGCTACTTTATGGGAAATTTATCGCCGAAGGAGGAAATTCTTTAGTTTTCTTAATGGGCATACTACCTCACGGAGTGATTGAAATCCCTGCTATCCTAATCGCAGCATCCCAAGGATTTAGACTTGGAAAAGAAATTATTTCTCCGCCCTCAGGCAAATCTAGATCAGAGTCTCTAAGAGTTAATATCTGGAAAGGATTAAAATTATTTGCAATAATAATCCCACTATTGCTAATTGCCGCTTTAATTGAGGTATACCTTTCTGCTTACCTCTTTAACGCAAATCTATGAGAAATATTATTATTTTATTTTTTACTTAGAACAATCTTGTTTCTTATTATCCAAAAGGCAGATGGAAATTCTTTTAAAGGACTTAATTGAATTATTTCTATGGACGACAGAGAAGACTATGAACAAGATGAAGAATACCAGAGTGCAGGAGCCGAAAAACCTTTTGACATTGTTCACAACAATATCGGTGAAACAGTTAGTCTAGTTCTAAAGGATGGCAGAAAAATAGACGGGATATTAGCAGGTTATGACTTAGAACTTAATCTAGTTATGGAAAATGTCAAGATCCTCCGTGGAGAAAATGTTAAAGAAATGGGTTTAATAATAGTCAGGAGGAACAATATTCTTGCAATTGGGGATCATGTTTTAACTTGATTATATATTTTCTTTTAGGAATATTCCCTTGTAAACTGATTCATCTGTCAATGTTCGCATAAACACTAGTTGTAAAACCCTTGCATCCTTGAAAATCTTTATACCTTTCTCATTATCTACTAAAAGTAAGGACTCACTCCTTCCGCTGTATCCCCTATCCCAAACAGCTGTTCCAACGTTTGCACCGCATCTCAATAGTGTTGAGCGAGGTCTTCCCAAAGCAACTATATTTGGCGGGATATTTACAATTTCATTGTAAATGATCTTATAAGCACCTTTTTCAAGAAAAACAAATTCTTCAACAAAATCTATCTTTTTCGTTTCAGAAAGCTTTCTTTTTTCGTTGCTGAAATCTACAGCACCCCCAGATATTATCCTGTGTACCTCTCTAACTGTCATGTCAAATCCATTTGGAGTAATCTGAGTATCTAGATCTATATAGTTCTGTACTAGATTATTCTTTGATATAAGCTCTCTAATTTCATTTCCTGTAAGAACACAACTTTCCATAATTATCTTTAATTGAAAACCTTTTATGCATTTTGGATTAATACTTGATGTGGAAGATAAGAAAATAAAAACACTCAGAGAGCAGCTAAAGAATAAGATATCTGAGGGCGATATCCGAAAAATAATGAAGGGTTACGAGCAAATTGGAGACATCATAATCCTTACAATTCCTAAAGAGTATCAAGAACTAAAGGATTTTATCGGAAAGAGTTTTTATGATAGCTTTGGGTGTCAGACTGTTTTAGAAAAGGGTTCTGTTTCAGGAGAATTCAGAGTTCCTTATTATATAAAAATTATTGGGGGAGGATTTGTCACAATCCACAAAGAAAATGGAATACTCTACAAAATTGATCTTTCCAAAGTCATGTTTTCTTCTGGCAACATAGCAGAGAGGATAAGGATGGGCCAAGTTTCTTTGCCTGATGAAATTATAATTGACATGTTTTCAGGCATCGGGTATTTCACATTACCGCTATCAAAATATGGAAGATCTAGGGTATGGGCTTTAGAAAAAAATCCAGATAGCTATAACCTTCTCTTAGAAAATATTCACCTTAACAAAGTAGATGACAGAGTCACACCCATAAACACTGACTGCCTTGATTTTGATCTAAAATTCAAAGCAGACAGGATAATTATGGGATACTTCTCAGACGATGAAAAGTTTCTGTTAAAGGCATTGGATATGATAAAAGATGGCGGAATTATCCACTACCATAATACTATCCCTGAAAAATCTGAGTCCTCCTTTAAAATAAATCTTGAAAAAATTTTGTCTAATAAAGGAAGAACTTTAGAGCCGCTTTATTACAGGAAAATTAAAAAATATTCGCCTGGTGTATGGCACGTTGTTTTTGATTTTAAAGTTCATTAATACATTTTTCTACGCTTGAGATCGTCAAATGCCCCCGAATAAGTTTGCCTTTCCTGTGTAACCCTGGCCTTTTTTATCATCTCAAGGATTATTGTTTTCTGTTTTTTTATTTTTCTCTCTCGGCTATCCAAATACAATACAAATAATCCAAGGGTAAAAAGAGTCGCAATAACTGCTGATAGTACTAAAAGCATTGTTGGATTATCGATTAAACTGAAATATATGGAAAAATAACCACCTAGAATAAGTCCTAGCCCCATTATCGATAAACCAATCAGCCTTTTTATCATTAGATGTCTCCGATTATTTTTATCTCTCCTCTCCAGTTTTTATAATTTATGGTAAAAATCGCCCTATTCCTTTAAAATAAAAATTATAATTAATCGACTCTTTATCTTTCCGATAACTATTTTAAAGACAAAATATTTATCAAAATTGTGTGTAAGCATACTGAGTACGAAGTCCTTAAAAAAAGAGGGAGACAAGAATTGAGGAAGTGCAATCTTTGTGGCGAAGTATTCCAGACTGTTCTAGACAAAGAGGTCTTAATTAAACTTCCCGCCGTAGTTTCCTATTTTGAGCAATCAAAAAAGATATTGATTGATGCGGCCGAAAATAAACTATTTGAAGTCGGTGAATTGATAGAAATCAAAGGAAAAAAATACTACGTCAATCATATAGACGCTAAAAAAAAAGTGGATTCTGCGTTAGCTAAAGATATCAACACTCTATATCTCATACCAGAGGATATACCCGTTGTAATTAAAATTACTTTAAGGATTCAATATGGCCACCTATCGCTTAGGGCTTTTGCAGATAAGGACGAAGTATTTTCTAAAGGAGACAATATTACTATTGATGAACAGGATATGGTTATAGATAAAATATTGGCGGCACGTGGATTTGAACCATCCGCATCCGCATCCGAGATAAGAAGATTATACTGCTCGCAATCCTCTAAAAGTGGAAGGAGTCTTGATGTCGATAAGTGATGAGTCAAGGAATAAAATGATTTCTTATCTTGAAAAAATTAGGTATATTAAATCTGATTCTGTCAAAAATGCTTTTTTAAAAGTCGATAGAAGTAATTTTATTCCTCAAAATCTAAAAGACGAAGCATATAAGGACGTCCCTCTCCCAATTGGCTGGGGACAGACTATTTCTGCACCTTCAATGATCGCATTGATGCTTGAGGTGTCTCAGCTAAAATATGGGATTAAGGTCTTAGAAATAGGAACTGGATCAGGTTATAACGCCGCTTTAATTGCTGAGATATGTGGCGAAGAGAATGTTGTCACAATAGAAAGAATCCCAGAAGTTTATCAATTTGGCATGGAGAATCTAAAAAGAGTGGGATATAATGTCAAGATAGTTCTTGGAGACGGTACAAAAGGCTTTGAAGAAGATGCGCCATACGATAGGATAATTGCTACTGCAGCAGCACCTGAAATCCCAAAAAGCTGGAAGGATCAACTAAAAGAGGGGGGCATGATAATAGCACCCGTTGGCAAAGAGAGATACTATCAAGAGCTTTTAGTATTAAAAAAGAATAGAGACGGCACATTTGATACCAATAAATATGGTGGGTGTATATTTGTACCCCTAGTAGGAGAGGATGGGTGGAAGGAGTTATGAGATTTACTGAATATGGGACTATCAAGAAAAAAGCGGCCAATAGATTTGCTTTAATCTACCCAGATGTATATCGTGCCGGGAATTCAAATCTTGGGCTTCATTACGTTTATAATATTGTTAATGAGAAGGACGGATTTTCAATAGAACGATTTTTCTCTGACTTTGAAAGATCTATTGAAACTCAAGACATGATGAGAAATTTCAAAGCTTTATTATTTTCACTAAATTATGAATATGGAGTAATTAATCTTCTTAAAATTTTAAAAAAGAATAATATTTCGCTATTGAGAGAAAATAGAAAGGATCACCTAGTCATCACAGGTGGCCCACTCAATGTGAATCCTTTTGTATTGAAAGATGTTTTTGACATTGCATTTATTGGTGACGCAGAAAAATCACTAGTTGAATTTTTAGATATTTATTCTGGGCTTGATGATCCTAAAAAACAGATAGATGAGTTTGGCAAAATTGAAGGGCTTTACATACCTGAGATTCATAAGGATAATAAGATTAAAAGAAGGATAGAAAAGCTGGATTATCATCCACTTTACGAGCCTATCCAGTGGGGAGACTTCGAGGAGTCATTCAATAAAACATTTCTTTTAGAGGTATCTAGGGGATGCAGAAGCAGATGCTCATTCTGCCTTACTGGCAACGCTCTAGGGCCTTATCGAGAGAGAAGTATAGAAAAGCTAATTGAAATAGTGAAAGAGGGACAAAAGAGAACTAAGTTTGAGAAAGTTGCATTGATAGGCTCTGACATGCCTTCCTCTCTTGACGAGATTATCAGAAGCTTAAGTGAACTTGGATTTCAGGTTTCTCTACCCTCTTTAAAACTTAGGGACATAAATGAGAGCACAATTCCATTATTGGGCCAAGATACTATAACTTTAGCACCGGAATCTTCTGAATCAATCAGATTTCAAATAGGAAAATGCTACAAAGATGAAGAGTTCTTTGAAAAAATCAATCTAATAAAAAAATACTCTAAATCTGTAAAACTTTACTTCATCTTTGGACTTCCTGGGGAAGAACAAAAAGATTTGGATGAAATTATTAATTTCATAAAACAATCTAGAAAGATAATAAGGACAAAATCATCATTTAATCCATTTATTCCAAAGCCCCATACCCCTCTTGAGGATCACATATTTGATTTTGCTGAATTAAAGGAAAAGATGAAATACATCACTACGAATATAAAAGATGTTAGAATTGAAGATCTGAAGGGTGCATTTATTCAATATGTTATTTCGCTTGGGGGAAGTGATATCGGCAAGTTTATCATTGATGGAGTAGAGAATGGTACAAACCTAACTTATTCTTCTTTCAATAAAGCAATTGAGAAAGAAGAAATATTTGTTCCGTCAGAAGAAAAGGAGTGGAAGAGAATTGAAGTATCAGCTTGATTTAGACCTTTTATTTAAGAGATTAAAAGAATTGGATATAAAAAAGGTGGGGTTGGTATTACCTGAAGGATTAAAAGTTTATGCAGATTATGTATCTAGCGAACTTAAAAAACAAGGATATGATGTAATCGTTTCAGGGAATTTTAATTATGGCGCTTGTGATGTTCCTGATTCTAACTTTGATGATGTGTGTGATTGCTTAGTTAATTTTGGTCATGCACCTTTACCTGTTGAAAGCAATATCCCCATGTTATTTGTAGAAGTTGACTTTGTTTTTCCATACATGGGACTCTTAGAAAATAATATTGATTTACTTAAAAAAGAAGGGAAAAGGATAGGACTAGTGTCAACTGTAAACTATGTTAAGGAGCTTCCAAAAGTAAAAGAATATCTAGAAAGCGAAGGATTTGAGGTATTCATTGGAAAAGGAGATAAGAGAGTTACCCATTCCGGTCAGGTCTTGGGGTGCGACTTCTCATCTTCTTCAAATATTTCTGATAAAGTTGACTTATTCATTTTTGTAGGAGAAGGAAGATTCCATCCGCTGGGCGTTGCAATATCTACTGAGAAGAAGGTCTTTGCTTTTGATAGCGATGGAATATATTCTTTAGATGAATACAGAGATAAGATCCTTAAAGAAAGATTTGGTGCAATCTTTAGGGCCAAAGATTCAAAGAAATTTGGTCTGATAGTTTCGGCGAAAAAAGGTCAAAAGAGAATGGCTCTAGCAAAAATACTAAAGAGAAAGATAGAAGAATCTGGATTCATTGCTGACATAATTTTGATGGACGAAGTTACACCTGATAAGCTCTATGGATTTGATTACGATAGCTATGTTATTTGTGCATGTCCAAGAATTGGAATTGATGATGCAAAGAAATACAAAAAACCTTTATTGACACCAAAAGAGCTTGAAATAGTGCTTGATGGAAAAGAAGAGTATATTATGGATGAAATTGACCAAAGTGATTTTTAGAATAGTGACGATAGTTTAATTCGGCAATGAGGGAAATATTTAAATATTGAATAATTATTTTATAAGTAAAGGTGTACCTATGAACAAAAGATATATTTCTTTAATTATTATATCATTTATTACAGTTGGAATGTTACCAACTCTTCTAGGAAATGGAGAAAATGGAAACAATGGATGCTACCAAGAAAGATTAATCCAATCAGATAGTAGAACTCTATTACGAGGAGATAAAATAACATATCACTTTCCTACTATTCTCAATGATTGTAATTATACTTTGAATATCTATGGTATTACAGAATGTGGAGAATGTTCCGTTGATTGGGAACTAGCGATTGGATTCAAAAATTTACCTGAAGATTTTAACTTAGAAGAAGAGTTATCTGAAAATAATGAGTGGGTAATAAACGTTGATGACTGTGGGGAGTTCGATCAAGAGATAGAACTGCCTGGGGGGATAGTGGCTTATATAGATTATATTAGAATTAATAATCAAGGAACTTGCCCAATTCAATATTCTTGGGAATTTTCTTCAGAGTGTCCATGTAAGAGTACTGTTGCACTCTACCCAAAAGTTGACATTGAGCAGTTCTCAGTTACAGGCGGTGCAACAATAATTAGAGATGGGAAGATTCTCACAAATTTCAATACCATTCCTGGGGTTCAACAGACCTTCATCCAAGTGGAAAACAGAGGATTCTTCACACAGAACGATGTCAAGGTAAAGGTCATGGGATTACCTCAAGGGATTTCTGTATCAATTACACCCGATACACAGAAGATTAAAGCTCACAATCTTGGAACTTACCAAGCTACTTTTGAAGTAGGGCCCAACGTTCCATCAGGCACATACAAAGTTGCAATGATCGCCTACTCTGAAAACGGTGTATTTGACACAATCCAGATTGATCTTATAGTTCCTTAAATTATTTATTTTTTAAATTATTAATTTTTATTATCAGAAACCTTTATAAATGAAATTTAGTCCCTTAGGTACAAGAGCATTACTATTTTTGAGAGGGCACTTGCTCAATTTTGAACATTTCGCTTTTTCTAGGGCAATGCTGAATTTATAAGAGGTAAATAAATGAATTTTGAAAACTTAGGCTTAAGTAATCAGCTACTCATAGCCATAAAAAAATTAGGATTTAACACTCCTACTGAGATACAGAAAATGTCTATACCGGATATAATGGCTGGCAAAGACATAATCGGAGAATCATCAACAGGCTCAGGTAAGACACTGGCCTTTGGATGCGGTATAGTTGAGCAGGTAAACCCAAAGGAAGGGTTACAGGCATTGGTCCTAACCCCAACTAGAGAACTTGCAGAACAGGTAAAGGATTCCTTGAAGGAAATTTCAAGTCAGAAAAATTTGAGAATTATTTCAGTTTACGGTGGAGTTCCAATTAATCAACAGATTAGAGATATCCCTAAAGCTGAAGTAGTTGTAGCTACTCCAGGCAGATTAATGGACCACCTACAGAGAGGAACAATAAATATTTCTAAAATCAACATCCTTGTTTTGGACGAAGCAGACAGGATGCTCGACATGGGATTTTTGGAAGATGTTGAGAGAATTATATCAGAATGTCCAACAGACAGGCAAACCTTATTTTTCTCTGCAACTATTTCAAGAGATATCAAAAGATTGGCCAATAAGTACATGATTAAACCAACAAGCGTGGCCGCAGAAAAAATGGTAGACCCCGAAAAACTTAAACAGGTCTATTACGATATACCAAGAAACATGAAATTATCACTTCTTGTACACCTATTAGAAACTGAAAATTCAGATCTTGCAATGATCTTCTGTAACACCAGAAATACAACAGACTATGTTGTAAAAAACCTTAGGGCAAATAATATCAAAGCCATAGCAATCCACGGTGGATTGACACAAAATAAGCGTACAAAAAGTATTAAACAATTCAATGACTCTAAAGCAGGCGTATTGGTATGTACAGATGTTGCAGCAAGAGGTCTTGATATTAACAACGTCTCCCACATCTATAACTATGATATATCAAATGATTCCAACGACTATGTCCACAGGATAGGAAGGACCGCTAGAGCTGGAGAATCCGGTAAAGTAATCAATCTATTGACAGACAGAGATTATGCAAATTTTACAAAAATACTTGATACCTACCCATCATTTACAATTGAAAGCATAGAAAGACCATACTTAAAGAAGATTATGGCCATTACCGTAGACAACGAAAGATATTCTCAAGAACCAAGAAGGCATTCCCAGGGCAATAGAAGACAATCAAATAGAAGGAATAACTCAAGGAGTTATCACAAGGGCAACTAATAAAAATATTTTTTTCTTTTATTCTTTTTTATACATTAACTTAATTAATATGAAGCTTTAATATAAATCATGGAAGGAGTAAAAAAACACTTCGAAGAGGAAGCTTCTGAATTTGATAATATTATTCTGAAATTAGTTCCTCATTATATCCAAATGATTGATGCCCTAGTTTCAGCCATACCGTTTAAGAATTCCGATTCAATCAGTATAATTGATTTGGGGTGTGGAACTGGATACGTCTCAATGAACATAAAAGAGAGATTCCCAAATTCTAATCTCACTTGCCTTGACTTTGCCGAGAACATGATAGCCAAGGCCAAAATAAGGATGAAAAAATACAACAATGTCAACTTTTATTTAGAAGACATAACAAAATTTGATTTTGATAAAAAGTATGACGCTATTGTATCCTCACTGGCGCTTCATCACTTAGAAACAAAAAAAGATAAAATAAAATTCTATAAGAAAATATTTGATGCGCTTGAGCCAGAAGGGGTATTCTATAATGCAGATATTATTCTGGGCTCAAATGAGGCTCTTCACAAATTATACCTTACTAAATGGAAAGAGTTCATGGCCAAAAGTATCCCTGGAGAAGAAATTGAAGATACATGGATGACAAAACATCACAAAGAAGACCGGCCTGAAATACTTATCGACCAAATTTCTTGGCTAGAGGAAATAGGATTCAAAGAGATCGACATTGTGTGGAAATATTATAATTTCGCAGTCTATGGCGGAACCAAACCTAAATAAAAAGATTTTTAGGCGTTGAAATAAGAAGGCCTTCCACATCCTTCTTAAAAATAATTTCTCCATTTTTGTTGAAAATCAGTTTTATCCTGTGGAATGGAATAGTAGTAGTTTCAAAATGTATCCCACTACTATCAAAATTTGAGATATCGCTACATCTAATATATCTTAAAGTTGGCCTTCTCTCTACCCAGTGGAGATATCCCACGCCATAATCGCTAGGATCATCTCCTCCGTAGAATATTTTTGATAATATATTCCTTGATTGATTCACATGATTATTTTATTTTTATAATATTAAAATTTAATTGGGGAGTGGCTATAATTTTAAATACTCAAATACAAAAATATAAGCATGGACGAAAATAAACTTGAACGTTATTTTGAGATACCTATGATTATTTTTGGTCTGCTTGTAATACCTATTTTGTATATTCAAATGACAAGCACTAATTCAACATTAAGATTTTTTGCATTTATAGTCGATGTCTTGATATGGCTGGCATTTGTAATTGAGTTTGTTGCTGGGATATCTGTTACTAAGGATAAGAAAAAGTATGCTAAGAAGAATTGGCTTAATCTATTCATTATACTAGTCTCTCCACCTTTGCCTCTAAAGGTATTGAAAGGATTGGAAGGGCTAAGAATTATTAGAGTACTTAGAGTGCTGAGGGTATTCGTAGTTTTGGGCAGAGGGACAAAAGGATTCAAAAAATTTTATGCTAAAAATTCTGTCAACTATATAATCTACTTGACAGTGATTCTTATTTTTTTCTGCGGTCTTATATTTTCTATATTCGAAAAGGGCAAGTCATTATTTGATGGGATCTGGTGGGCCATAGAAACTGTTTCAACAGTTGGCTACGGGGATATCGCACCCCTTACAACAGGCGGTCGTGCAATTGGCATAATATTGATATTTTTGGGAATAGGTTTTATGTCTATGCTCACAGCAGCCATCTCCGCATACTTTGTTGAAAAGGATGCAAATCAGGATACAAAAAAATATTAGAAAAATTGAATCAATGAGCAAAGAGTTAGAGGAATTAAAAAAGAATAAGTAAAGTGGACTGGGTGGGATTTGAACCCACGGCCTCTCCCATGCCAAGGGAGTGCGCTTCCACTGCGCTACCAGCCCTAAAGTTAATCATTATATTTTAATTTATAAAATTAATGGAGTATAATTACTAAAAATAATATTAGTATTAGTTCTTGTTAAGCTCTCGCCCCATCTTTATGAGCTTCAATACCTTGTAAACATTTTCTTCAGAAGGAGAAACGATGAAGTCATCAGAGGCGACAACACGATCAAGATCCAAAATTTCTATTGCCTTTCTTATTTCGGCAGCAGTTGGGGATTCATCGTTAGAAACTTTTGACCAGTAGCTTTCAAGGTCAAAAATATTAAGAATCTTTGCTTCAAGGTCTTTGTACCTTATCTCTAACTCTGAAATCCTATCCTCCTTTGATTTTAGTTCCTTCTTTATTTCAGAGCTTTCAAGTTCTATTTCATTCTTTTCAACATTCAGCCTATCGATATCCTCTTCAAGCTTGTTTATGAGTTCTTTCTCATTTTCGATGCCATTTAAGGTCTGCTCAAAATTTTTTGTCTTCTTTTTTAAATCATCATTTTCAATTTTCAATGAAAAAATATCCTTCTCAAGAGAGCGCACTGATTTTTCCTTTTCCAGCAGTGTATCAATAGATTTAAGCGATTTTAAGCCAATTCTGACAAGGCTGTTTTTAATTTCCTTTGATACTAAAAAAAGATCGGCGTGTTCGAGGTCACGTCCTTTTGGGAACTTCACTCTTTCAATTATAATTTCTTTCTCTTTAAGTTCTTCAAAAAGTCTATCGGCGAGTTCCCTACCTGATCTATCTGCATCCGTTGCAATTAAAACAATATCTGCACCAACAATTGACCTTTTAGCAATATCAATGTTGGTTGTAGGAATTATAGAAGAAATTGTAACTCCAAATTCAGAACCTAAGGCTAAATCTTGTATAGCCTTTGACAAGGTTTCAACATCAGAAACTCCTTCGACTATAATTCTTGTGTCAATCATTTCCTTTTACACCAATTGTAGCTTCTCATCTTTGCAGATTTACCAAAGCCACATGATGCACAGATACCATGAGAAGCATGATACGAATGATTTCCACACCTTCTGCATCTTACATGTGTTTTATTGTTCCTCTTACCGTAGGAAGGTGTTCCTTTACTCATATTAATCCTCCAAACTTGGTGAAATCAAAACAACGTTGTCTCCCCTTACAACTACATGTCCTAGCTTTCTTACCGATTCTCCGTTCTGAAGCTCTTCGGCAGCCTCCATTACAAGATTCATATGAATGTCATAACCTTTAAGAGTTCCTCTGAACTCTCTACCGCCTTTAAGCTCTACTAGGACGTTGGAATCCAAAGCTCTGTGTATGATGTCGAGTGGTCTTTGAGCCAATATATCACCTATTATGGAATCAGAATAAAATAGTATTTAAAGTTAACGGCGAAATATCTCCAAATTAACATCCCTATAAACTTAAATACATAATAAAGGCATATAATACTTATATGAAGAAAAAACCCGTCCATGACCTAAAAAAAGGAGAAATAAAAGACGTTTTAAACTCTATTCGAAATCTTTTTGGGGAAACTATTTTGCAGAGCATCGATAGTAAGTCTTCTTTTAAGATATCAAATCTAGACGAAAACATCGATATAATTTATGTAAATGATGCCCCCTCTTTCCTGAAATTGAAGGATAATTTCATACCCTCTCTGAAACTCCTAGTTTCTCTGAAAAAAGAAGAGATACCAAGAAAAATAGTAATAGATATGGGGGCTGTCCCATTCATCTCAAAAGGTGCTGATGTCATGAGGCCAGGAATTAAAGAAGTAGACAGTCAGATCGAAAAAGACGGACCTGTGATAATCATAGATGAAAAGCATGGAAAGCCGATTGCCGTTGGCATTGCAATGTATTCTTCTGAAGAGATATCTTCAATGAAAGAAGGAAAAGTAATCAAAACTCTTCACTACATCGGGGATAAAATATGGCAGGGGCTTTGATCACTTTACAGTCACAGACTTCGCAAGATTTCTTGGTTTATCGATCGGAAGACCTTTTTTCCTTGCAATGTAGTATGTGAGCAGCTGGCCTATCACAACAGATAAAATGGCAAACTTGCCGTCATTTATGGTGATATTCATCTTAAAGTCTGAGTCCATCATGTTGGCAATTGTTATTACCCTTGCCCCTCGCGCCTCAACTTCCTTGGCGTTTGAGTACATATCAAAATCTTTACCCGGAATCAATGCTATAACTGGGGTACCTGGTTCTATCAGAGCAATGGTGCCGTGCTTTAGTTCTCCCCCCATCATACCTTCAGCATGTATGTAGGATATCTCCTTTAGCTTCAACGCCATTTCTCTTGAAGGTGGGTAGGAGAGGCCTCTTCCGATTATGTAAATGTCTTTTTTCTCATAAAGTTCATCGGCCATGCGCTTAATACTTTCTTCGTTTTCCTTTATTACATAGTCAATTTTTCCAGGTATTGTTTTCATGTTAACAGAAAATCCTAATAGAGATGATAGATATAAGAGCGCAATAACCTGATTTGTAAATGTCTTTGTAGCGGCCACGCATATCTCTGGCCCAGCATGTATTTCAAGAGAGGTATCAGACATTCTCTGTAGAGTTGAGTGTGGAACATTTACAAGGGATACTATTTTAGCCCCTCTTTCTCTTGCCCACTTTGTTGCTGCCACAACATCCATAGTTTCGCCACTTTGGGATATCGCTATAAAGAGGGTATCTTTGTCCACAAGCATAAAATTTTGGAACTCACTTGCAATTAACGTGTGAGCATTTATTCCGGCTCTGTTAAGGAAGTATATGCCCAAAAGGGAAGCGTAATAAGAGCTTCCAGCAGCTGTAAAAACTACTCTTTTTGAGTTTTTGACAAGATTGGCTATCTTAGTGATCTTGTCATGTTGCTCGCCGTCAAGAGAGCTGATAAGTCTTTGAGATGATATTGGCTGTTCATGGATTTCCTTTATCATGTAATGTGGGTAGCTTTGAACAGACTCCTCTTGGGATATTGCCCAGGTGAACTCGTAAATCCCTTTTTTGATTTCTTTACCATCGCTATCATAAAAAGTGTATTTATTTGGATCAATTACGGCAAATTCCTTATCCTCAAAAAATATTGCCTTGTTTGTGGTATCAGAGAATGCATATATATCAGATGCTAGATAAAATTTGTCTTTAGCAAGACCTAAAACAAGTGGTGAATCCTTCTTTATAGCATAAATCCTGTTTTTATCTTTTTCAATGACGAGTATGGCATATGTGCCTTCAATTCTTTTAATGAAACTCTTTATCGCTTCAATCATATCCTTTGATTTTAGCTCTTCTTCCAGGAAATGTGAAATAATTTCAGAATCAGTCTCTGTGATAAAGACATGACCTTTTGCAATTAGCTCCTTCTGTAGTTCTTGATAATTCTCAATAATACCATTATGAACGGTAAATATATTTTTTTTGCAGTCCCAGTGTGGGTGAGAATTAATTTTTGTAACTCCACCATGTGTCGCCCATCGTGTGTGGGAGATTGCGCATGACGTGTTTGAATCCTTGATAGTTTCCAAGAATTGTGATATCTCGCCTATATCCTTTTCTACATTGCCTTGGACATCGGCGTATCCCACTGAGTCATAACCCCTATACTCAAGTCTCTTTAAAGACTTCAAGAGGTCATTTTTTATCGATATTTCGCCATCGGTAATAATTCCAACGATTCCGCACATGAAACCACACTAATCATGCCTTTACTATCTATTTTAAAGTTTCGGGTGAAACACTTATTTCTTGATAATAACATACATGAATAATCCCGAATAATCCAAAAATGAAGCTTAAATAGGCTTCTTTCAATTTCTACCGTTATCCTATGCCATAAAACCTTTTAAATATACATATACCATTATTTTCAATGAATGAGCATCTAAAATTAATGATTGACGATAAAACATTCAATGAAAAGATAGAAGAGGTAAAGGAGACCCATATCTCTTATATCTTTCTTACTAAAAACTTTGCATATAAGATAAAAAAAGATGCAATGTTTTCATTTCTTGATTATTCAACTCTAGAGAAGAGAGAGTTCTACTGCAAAGAGGAGTTTAGAATAAACAAGCTATTATGTCCTGATATGTACCTTGAGGTTTCGCCAATGATAAAAGAGGGCAACGGCCTGATACTTTCAGACACTGGATTGCCTCTTGATTATACTATAGTAATGAAAAGGATACCTGAAAAATACATAATGAGGACTCTAATCGAAAAAAACAAGATTAAGAAAGAGATCCTTGAAGAAATAGCGTTGAAGATACTCTTATTCCATAAAATGGCTAGAGTCGATTATAATGGAAAATATGGCTCCTTGGCGAATGTTAAAAAAAATGTCATGGATAATTTTAAGGATCTCGAATGTTTCATCGGTGACCTTTTTTCAAGTAACGAATTCAATGCCCTTATTGGGAAAAATCTTGAGTTCATAAACAAAAACAGTGCTCTTTTTGAAAAAAGAGTCAAGAAGGGGAGGGTTCTAGAAACACATGGTGACCTTCATTCTGGAAACATATTTGTGACACCGAAGGACACCTATATTTTTGATGCCATAGAATTTAACCCAGCGATTAATACAACTGATGTAGCCGCAGAAATAGCTTTCTTGTGTATGGATCTAGAGTTTCTTGGAAGGGATGATCTTTCAAAAATCTTTTCAGATAAATACATCTTAGAAAGTAATGATAAGGAAATCCAAAAGCTCCTTTCATTTTACAAAGGGTATAGGGCTTGTGTCAGGGCAAAGATAAACGGTTATCAAGCATCTCTAGATAGTACTGCCAAAGAACTTACAAAAAAATACTTTTATTTGGCCTTAAAATATGCGGAGGAGTTGTAATGGAGATAAATGAGATTGCTGCAAAGATCACTTCAAACCTTAACAAACAGGAAATGCTAGATTTTTTATTTAGCCTTATTGAAACTGAAACAGTTAATCCTCCCGGGGATGAATATCTTTTACATGATATAATCATGAAATCTATGAAAGAGATAGGTGCTGAAGTTCAGATTATTTCAAAGGACGAAAAAAGGCCAAATTACATTGGGAGAATAGGGAGTGGAGAGCCATCTGTTGCAATAATCTCCCACATGGACGTTGTGCCACCAGGAGAGGGATGGACGCATCACCCATTTCAGCCATATGAAAATGAAGGAAAGATTTACGGCAGGGGGGCTCTTGATAACAAAGGATGCCTCGCAGCATCGTGGGCTGGGATAAAAGCATTGCTCAAAAGTGGATTAAAGTTCAAAGGAACGATTTATTTCTGTGCAGTTTCTGATGAAGAGATGGGATCCGATTATGGAGTTGAATATATTGTAGAGAAGGGGTTTAAGCCTGACTATGCAATTGTTCCTGATAGCGGTTCAATAGACAAAGCAATTATTGGAGAAAAAGGTGCAGCGTGGTTTGACCTTGAAAGTTTTGGGAAGCAATCCCATGGTTCAACACCAGAATTAGGAATAAATGCCATAATCAAAGTATCCAAATTAATCTCTAACTTTGAAAAATTTGTTTTCAATCTTAAATACGACCCTAGGTTCACCCCACCAACAATTAACGTGGGTATGATATCTGGAGGAAATGCACCGAATATAGTGGCTTCAAGATGCAAAGTTACACTTGATATAAGATACCCCGTCGGAATAACTGAGGGCATGATACTAAAAAGAATGTCTGACGAAATAGATGTTTTAAAAAAGGAAGATAAAGAGGTAGACATACGATTAGGTGAAGTTACAACAAGGCACTACCCTCACATAATAGAAAATAATAGCAAATTAATAGATGCTTTTAAGAACACTGCAAAGGAGATTGGCATGCCAATGGAATTTGAAACATCTGCCGGTATAACAGTTGCAAAGATACTGAACTTAAACGGAATACCTGCAATTGCCCATTCACCTGATTCTGATAAAACTTGGCATATATCAGATGAATATGTAAAAATAGAAAATTTAGAAAAGTGCGCAGTTTTATGGGCATCAGTTATCTATGACTTGGTGAGATAACTATCTGCTGGCGTAATATTTATCTAGATAGAATCCATAATTCTGCTCAATTTCTTTTTGAACTTCGTTTTTAAATTCTTCAGCTTTTAATATCCCCTTTTCTTCAAGCTTTTTTAAAAGGAGATCCAAAAAGACTTCTTGGTAAGATATCTCAAAAATCATCCTGCCCATTATCTCATCAGGGTGGGCAGTTTCAATAGAATAATCATCATTAATTTCATCCATAAAATCACCAATTGAACCTATCAATAAACTTTTAAAAGGTTTCTTATATCTTATACTATAATATACATGTTTTTCTGGATGTGAAGCAGTGGATTACAAGAAAGAAGGCAAGGAGATACTAGAAGGTATAGTTATTGCTGTTGTGCTTTACCTAGTCATTAGCTTGACATTATCCTACGCTTTAAAAGTTGAAAATCCCGTGGCCGTTGTAATTTCTGGAAGTATGGAGCCCGTCTATTACAGAGGAGACATTATTGTGATAAAAGGAACTGAACCAAGCAATCTACAGGTCGGCGACATTGTTGTATATAAGAGACCGTACCAGGATATTCCTATTGTGCACAGAGCGATAAACATAATAGAGGAGGATGGGATTCTGTATTTTGTAACTAAGGGTGACAACAATCCTTTTGAGGACTCTTACTTTGAAAATGGTAAAAAACTTCCAGGTGTACCAGATTATGCTATTCTGGGAAAAAGTGTCATGAAGATACCAAAACTTGGTTATGTGACAATTTTCTTTAAGCGCCTTATTGGAGTTAGGATATGAGAAGGTCCCCTTCACTGGCAGTCGACACAATAATTCTTTTAGATAATAAATTAGCCTTGATAAAAAGAGGGAGAGAACCTTTCAAAGACTGTTTTGCACTCCCTGGGGGTTTTGTTGAATATGGGGAGACTGTTGAAAATGCCGCAATAAGGGAAGCAAAAGAAGAGACAGGCCTTGACATCACAAATTTATCTCTTTTAGGAATTTATTCAAAGCCTGATAGAGACCCACGCGGGCATACGGTAAGTATCGTTTTCCTTGGCAAAGGAAACGGAACGCCAAAAGCCGGCGATGACGCCAAGGAGATATTCTTATTTGATATAGATCAAATACCAACTGATCTAGCCTTTGATCACAATAAAATAATTCAGGATTTCCTAAAAGATTCAAGGGGGAGTAAGTATTATCGATAATAACAACATCTCAGATATTTTAGTGGCCTTAAGAGAGGAGATTAAGAAGTTCAATGTACCGATTGTTTCTGAAGTTGCAGCCGACAGGGATCCTTACAAGGTGCTAATCTCATGCGTATTGAGTCTTAGAACTAAGGATGAAGTGACAAAAAAGGCTTCAATTAAACTCTTCAAGCATGCCGATACCCCTAAAAAAATGATTAATTTGGACGAAGCGGAGATCCAGAAGATAATATATCCAGTTGGATTCTATAAGACCAAGGCAAAAAGGATTATCGAGATGTCACAAAAGATATTGGATGAATATGGTGGGAAAGTTCCAGATACAATTGATGAACTTTTGAAACTTAAAGGCGTAGGCAGAAAAACTGCAAACATTGTCGTTACTCTTGGATATGCAAAACTTGGAGTTTGTGTCGATACCCATGTCCACAGGATATCAAACAGGTGGGGGTACGTCAAGACAAAAAATCCAATCCAAACTGAGTTTGCTTTGAGAGAAAAGCTTCCACAAGAGCACTGGATTGAGTATAATGATATCCTTGTAACATACGGCCAAAATGTCTGCGCGCCTATCAGCCCAAAGTGCAGTATCTGTCCAATAGAAGAATACTGCCCAAAAATAGGGGTAGGAAAACACAGATAAAGAATAAATAAGGTGGGCCCGCTGAGATTTGAACTCAGGACCTCCCGGTTATCAGCCGGACGCTATAACCAATCTAAGCCACGGGCCCATGTATATCACGCAAATATTAACAACGTATTTAAGATTTTCGTTCATATTTATAATTATGAAGCTTTTAATCACCGGAGTACCGGGTACCGGCAAGACTCTAATATCAAAAAAGCTCGCCGAAATGCTAAATTTAAATTATATTAATGTCGGCGAGTTTGCAAAAGATAACTTTGACTTCCCAATTGAAGATGATGAAATAGTAATCGATGAAAAAGAAGTAGAAAAAAAACTAAAGGAATTGGAAAATATAGTTATTGATTCCCACATACCTTTCAAAGCTGACAAAGCGTTAATTTTAAGGTGCAATCCGCCTATACTTCTGGAAAGACTCCGGCAGAGGAGATACTCTGAAGAGAAAATAAAAGACAATCTGCTTTCAGAGATTCTTGATTATGAAATTTATGCTGTAAAGGAGCTCTTTAGCGATGAAGATATCTATGAAGTGTTGAATGAAACTATTGATGAAACTATGAAAGAGATATTGGAAATAATCAAAGGAAAAGGAAATTCGCTCAAAAATGGAAATCATTTTAATTTTCTTACTGAAGAAAATATTATTTTGATAAATAAATAGGATATTTTTATTATATATTTGAAATCATAAGTTTTATAAGTTATAAAGGCGTAGAAGTATAGGGGGGGTATAGTTATGGACCTCGTTATTAAGAATGGAACGATAGTTACTGCAACAGATATGTATGAAGCAGATATAGGCATTGAAGGCGAAAAGATTGTCGCCATTGGCAAGGGGCTTTCAGGCTCCAAGGAAATTGATGCAAACGGGATGATGATATTTCCAGGGTTTATAGATGTGCATACACATATTGAAATGCCATTTATGGGCACATATTCTTCTGACACATGGGAAACAGGAACAAGGGCAGCGGCCTTTGGTGGAACAACCTGTGTTGTTGACTTTATTATCCAATCAAAAGGGGGAACCCTAAAAGCAGCTCTAGACGAATGGAATAAAAGAGCAACAGGCAACGCTTACATCGATTATGGATTTCATATGGCCATGACCGATATAAATGACGACACGCTGAAAGAAATGGAAACAATGATATTAGAAGAGGGCATACCAAGTTTCAAACTATTCTTTGCTTACAAAGGGGCGCTCATGGTAGATGATGATGGATTCTACAAGGCTCTTGAAAAAGCAGGCGAGTTTGGTGGACTTGTAATGCTTCACGCCGAAAATGGCCATATAATTGACCTCTATACAAAGAGATTATTGGCTGAAAAAAAGACAGAGCCAATGTATCATGCAGTCTCAAGACCATCTATTCTTGAAGGCGAAGCTTGCCAGAGAGCAATTGCACTTGCCGATTTGGCAGAGGCGCCTCTTTACATAGTACACAACTCATGTCTAGAAGCAGTAGAAGCAATTCATGAAGGGAGGGAAAGAGGACTTCCAATTTATGGAGAGACATGCCCACAGTACCTAACTCTTGATGAAGAAAGATATACTGAACCTGACTTTAACGGCGCGAAGTATGTAATGTCGCCACCTTTGAGATCAGAGTTTGACCAGGACGCACTGTGGTTTGCAATTGAGAGGGGGGACCTTCAAGTGATATCAACAGACCACTGCCCGTTCTTCTTCAAAGGCCAGAAGGAGGCAGGAAAGGATAACTTTGCAAAGATACCAAACGGTGCGCCAGGAGTTGAAACAAGAATGGCAGTAATGTACACTGCCGGAGTTCTTGAAGACTGGATTACACTAAATAAATTTGTCGAGCTCAACTCAACAAATCCTGCAAAAATGTTTGGATTATTCCCTCAAAAGGGAACAATAGCAGTCGGTTCAGATGCAGATATAGTTGTCTTTGACCCGGAAAAAGAAGTCACACTCTCTGTGAAGAATCTCCACCAGAATACAGACTACACTCCTTGGGAGGGTATGGTGGTAAAGGGCTACCCTGTGACCGTACTCTCAAGAGGAAAACTGGTCGTAGAAGATGGAAAACTTGCAGGCGAAAAAGGATGGGGCAAATTCATAAAGAGGGACAGATTCTATCCCTTATAAAATAATTAATTTTTATTTTATTTTTAAAATACCGATTTTTCATTGGATATTAGACTAAATAATTAAATGTTATTAAACTATTCTCTGCATATTCCAAGTTATAATCGAAAGTTATATAAATCTCTAAACAAATAAAGTAACTGTACCTATTAAAAAATAGGAGGCCTTTTATGGAAGATTTAGCGCAGATGGAAAAAGAATATGTCATGAGATCTTGGTCATGCCAAGCTGATGTCAAAGTTAACATGATAGAGAAGGCTGATGGAATCTACTTCTGGGATAAATCAGGCAAGAAATATTCAGACTTCTCTTCCCAGCTTTTGAGCACAAGCTGCGGTCACAATGTGAAAGAAATAAATGATGGGATTATAGAGCAGCTTAACAAGTATGCTTATATCGGTCCTGGACTTGGGAGTGATGCAAGAGCAAAACTTGGAAAGATGGTAGCTGACATAGCAGGTTCAAACTTTAAGAAAACATTCTTTTCTTCAAGTGGTACCGAAGCAAATGAAGCTGCAGTCAAAGCTGCAAAATGGTCCACTGGGAAATATAAGGTAATATCACGTTACCAGTCCTACCATGGGGCAACAGGCATAGCCATGATGCTTACAGGAGACCCAAGGAGATATCCAAACGAGCCAGGTTACCCAGGTGTATTGCACGGGCCTGACTGCTACTGTTACAGATGCCCATTCAAGATGGAATACCCAAGTTGCGATATAATGTGTGCCAGATATATTGGCGATATGATAAGATATGAGGCAAAGGAAACAGTTGCCGCTATAATAGCAGAGCCTATTGTAGGTTCAAACGGTATTATCCCACCTGTTAAAGAGTACTTCCCCATGCTGAGGGAGATTTGTGATGAATACAATGTCGTATTGATTGCTGATGAAGTCATGACCGGATTTGGTAGGACAGGAAAATGGTTTGCAGTAGAGCACTACAAGTTCCAGCCCGATATAATCACATCCGCCAAGAACTTATCTGCAACTTACGTTCCACTAGGGGGTACAACATACTCAAAGAAGATTTCTGATTACTTTGAAGACCACTGGTTTGTCGAGGGCCACACATATGCAGGCCACCCACTCGCATGCGCCGCCGGAGTTGCAACAATAAACTACATGAAGAAAAACAAGTTAGTTGAAAATGCCGCAAAGATGGAAAAAGTAATGGAAAAGAGATTGAACGAGATAAAAGCAGACCACAAGTCAGTAGGTGACATCAGAGGTAAGGGACTATTCTGGGGAATTGAATTAATCAAAAACACAAAGACAAAGGAGCAGGCAGGAACAAGGGAAGAAAAGTTCATGAGAGGTCATGCTTCAATACCTGCCAAAGTTGCCGGGGAGTGCATGAAGAACGGGGTATTCTTCTTACAGATGGTTTCAACACTACTATTTGCACCTCCACTTTCAATCAATGAGAAGCAGATAAACGAAGCGCTTGATGTGGTTGACAAAGCCCTTGAGGTCTCTGACAAGGAAGTAGTCAAATAAAATAATTTTATTTTTTATCTTATTTTTTTATAAAGCCAAATTTTATATAGGCCCTTTATAGAGTAACTAACATGGAAAAATATGCCCTTCTCATCATTAATATGATTAATGAGTTCGTCTATGGGAATAAAAAAAAATGTGAAAATCCCACAGAGATAATAGGGCCAATTAGGGAGGTCTCCTCTCTTTTTAGAGAAAATGGATTCCCCGTGATCTACATATGCGACATTGAAACTAAAAATGATCGCGGAGAGAGAATCATAGAGGATCTTATCCCAAAAGAAGGGGATTTTATCATAAAGAAAAGGAAGTATAGTGGTTTTTTCAGAACAGAGCTTGATGAGATCTTAGAGAAGAAAGGCATAAAGAATTTAGTGTTCTCGGGTCTTCAAACATCACTTTCTGTAAGGCATACAGTAGCAGACGCTTATTATAGAGATTACAAGTGCATCATGCTGACAAACGCATGTTGCGATGTTAAAAAGGATCTGCACTTAAAGTCTATTTTGTATATAAGGGATTTCTACGGCGCAAACGCCGTATCCACTATGAATTTTCCACGTCTTTATTTGTCGGAGGAGGGAATTTAATGGATGTAGGAGTTATTGGAAAACCAAATGTAGGAAAATCAACTTTTTTTAATGCAGTCACACTCGGGGGGGCAGAAATTGCAAATTATCCTTTCACAACAATTGACTCAAACATAGGGGCGACTTATGTTACCTATAAATGCCCATGTAAGGAGCTTGATATTAAGTGCTCACCTCAAAATTCAAAGTGTATTGATGGAACAAGGCTTGTGCCCTTAAAAATAATTGATGTTGCAGGTCTTGTAAAAGGTGCGCACACTGGAAGGGGGCTTGGGAACAAATTCTTAAATGATCTTTCAAGGGCTGAAACCTTGATTCATATAGTTGATGCTTCGGGCTCAACAGACATCGAAGGAAATCCAGTCCCTATAGGGACACAAAATCCAATAGAAGATATAGAATTCTTGGAAGAAGAGATAAACTTATGGTTTTTTGGGATTCTAAATGAAAACTGGTTTAGATTTGCAAGAAAGGTATGCTCGGGGCATCATGATTTCTGTAAGATAGTGGCTGAGCAGTTTACCGGGATAGGTATAACTGAGGGCAATGTTATTATGTCAATGAGAGAAACAGGCCTTGATCCAGAAAAATGCATACACTGGAAGGATGAAGAGCTATTGATCTTTGCAAAATCTCTAAGAAAGATATCAAAGCCAATTACGATAGTTTTAAACAAGACAGATATAGCGCCACCTGAGAACATCAAAGCCTTGAAGGAAAAGTTTGGGGAGGTCTTTACAATAAGTGCCGAGGCGGAGCTTGTCTTAAGAAAAGCATCGAGTGCTGGATTAGTCAAATATGTGCCTTCTGAGTCTTCTTTTGAAATAACTGGGAATCTAAATGACAAGCAGATAACTGCCCTAAACAGAATCAAAAGCTTCATGGAAAAAAATGATGGTACAGGCGTCCAGAAGACCATAAATCAGGTGGTCTTCAACATATTGGATAAAATAGTGGTCTATCCCGTGGAAGATGAGACCCATATGAAGGATGGGAAAGGCAATGTTTTGCCAGACGCTTTCCTTATGGACAAGGGCTCAACGCCAAGAGACCTCGCCTTTAGGGTTCATACAGACATAGGGAAGAACTTCCTTTATGCTGTAAATGCAAGAACAAAAAGAAGGATAAAAGACGACTACGAGCTTCAAAACGGAGACATAATAAAGATAGTTTCAGCGGCAAGATAATCATACAAGTTCATCTAGAGGCACATCGATAAACTTGTTTAATTTTGGGAGCATATGCCTTGTAGTCTTGGGAGGGAAAAGATCTCCTCTCCTTGCAGTCTTCACAACTTCATCCTTAGTTACCCTTTTTGGAACAAGAATTGCGCCAGCTTTTTCAGAGTAGAGTAGCCAGTAAGCCTTCTTTAGAGTTTTTTCATATCTAACGGCCATACCGTTTTTCTCTAAAATCTCTACTATCTTCCCGACATCTCCGTATATTACAGGAAACCACTGGCCTAGCTTAATCTCCGGGTCGTTATAGTCCACAAGGAGGCACGGTACTTTTTTACACCCAAGTCTTTTTGCGGCTTCGAATCTGTGGTGGCCATCGAGGATTGTCATCGTATTTGCATCTACAATGATGGCGACAGAGAACTTTTTTTCTCTCTCCATCTTAATCAGTAATCTGTTTAGAACGCTAGGAACTATACGCTCATGCGTATTAAGTTTTTCAATCTCGATGAACTCTATCTCCATAAAAAGATAATAGGATTAAAATCTTATATGTTTTTGTATGCGAAAAGAGACTGTCCGAAGGAAACGCCGCCATCACCACACGGGATGAGTTTATGTTCTACATACTTTAGGCCGCTTGATTCAACCCTCTTTTTTATCGCATCTGAGAATATCTTGTTATAGGCGACTCCTCCAGAAAATGCCACGGGAAGGTGGTCCTTTTTGGCCTCTTCAATTGCGATATCAGAAAAGGCATTGGCAAGAGAGACATGGACTGTCTTTGCAAGATCTTCCCTTCTTTCTCTGTTCCTTAAATCAAATATTTTTTTTGCAAACTCTTCTACCTGTATTATGTGCCCTTCAATTTCAATTGGTATGTTGAGGTCCTTTCGCTTCCATGCGAGAGACTCTAACTTCATTGCAGGCTCACCTTCGTATGTCCTCTCGTTACATGAAAAAAGCATAACTGAAAACATGTCAAGTAGCCTACCACAAGAAGTTGAAAAAATCTTTTCATCTTTTGTGAGTTTTTTCAATGCGTCGATACCCTGTAATCCATATTTATAGGAGGCTGCATACTCGGAAAGGTCTTCGTCTTTTAGAAGTGATACAAGCACCCTCACTGGTTCTTTTGCAGCCCTGTCTCCGCCTAAAAGCTGGTATTCCTTCAAATGGCCGATCCTTTCCTCTTCATTTTCTCTAACATAGAATAGTTCCCCGCCCCATGATTTTCCATCAAGGCCGTAGCCTGTTCCGTCACACACTATTGCAACACCTTCTTCCAATTTATTCTCAGTAAAAACTGCCCTTGCGTGCGAGATGTGGTGCTGTATCTTTATGAGCGGTATCCCAGTTTCCTTAGAGTATCTTTCGGCGAGTTTGGTCGTCTCGTACTGCGGGTGAAGATCACATACCAAAAGTTCAACTTCTTCCATCTTCATGTTAAGAAGCGTCATGAGTTTATCTATCGCATCCTCAAAAAACAGGAGTGTATCGTAATGTGTGGTATTTCCTATGTGTTGCGAGATAAATGCCTTCTTTTCCTTTGTAAGCGTAAAGGCATTGTTCAGTTCTGCACCGAAGGCCAATATCTTTTCGCTGTGAGGTATTTGAATCCCCTGTGGCACAAATCCTCTCGATCTCCTAATAAACTTACCATCACGAATAACAGAGTCATCGCATCTGTTATATATCTTTAAGTTATGGCAAAGAAAGTAATCAACATCAAGCGAGCCAAAAGCAGAGCTGTTCTCAGTTATCATGGGGTCTCCAGGCATATTGGCAGAGGTCATGACAAAAAAATCAAGTGAGGTGTAATTAAACAGTAAAAAGTGAAGGGGCGAGTAAGGGAGCATTATGCCAACGTTATGCAAACCCGGTGCAGCTTTTTCAAATGGCTCTAGACTCTTTTTTTCTAGCACCACTATGGGCCGCTCATGTGACGATATGATTTTCTTCTCCGCATCGCTCATAAAGCAGACTTTTTCTATAGCCTCTACGCTCCTCCCGAGAATTGCAAAAGGCTGGTAAGGTCTCCCAAGTCTCCTCCTAAGCTCTGCCACGGCATCTTCATTTGAAGCATCGCACCCGATGTGATATCCACCAAGACCTTTTATTGCGATGATTTTGCCATCTTCGAATAACTTTGCTGCAGTTTCAATGGGATTTTCTAGTTTTTTCCTAGACCTATCAAAAAGCGAATAATGAGGTCCGCATATGGGGCATGCCACAGGCTCCGCATGATACCTTCTATCTAGGACATCTTTGTACTCTTTAAGACAATCTGGGCATAGTTTAAAATGGCCCATCGTCGTCATTTCTCTGTCGTATGGGGTCTTTTTGATTATGGTAAACCTCGGGCCGCAGTTTGTGCAGTTAGTAAATGGATAAAGAAATCGTCTGTCAGTTTTTTCAAACATCTCCCTCTGGCAGTCCTCGCAGACGCATATATCGGGGGGTATTATTGAAGCGGACCCAGAGCTCCCACTTTTACTTTCTTTGATGTAAAAGACGCCTTGTTTGAAATTTTCATCAGAAGATTTGAGGGATATGTCAAGCATATCAATCTTAGCCAAAGGCGGTTTTTTTTGATTGAGATCTTCTATAAAATTATCCACATCATGAGGGGCCCCATCAATAACAATCTCTACATATTCCCCTCTGTTTCTCACATAGCCACTGACCTTGTTTTCAACGGCAATCCTGTAAACAAATGGCCTAAATCCCACCGCCTGGACGGTGCCATAGACCATTATACTTTTCATGAATTGTGCTTGTAACTAACTTTATATAAAAGTTAGTATCAACGCAAGGCTGATTTTACACAAAAAATATATAGCAAACGCTTATAAACGTCCAATTTCAAATATCTTTAAGGTGAAATTAATTTACTTATCAATAACTTCTAACAAAGGTGAATTTCATGATCAATGTATTCATAAACGGATACGGTACAGTTGGGAAGAGGGTAGCAGATGCAGTCGCCCTCCAGAAAGATATGAAGATTATAGGCGTCTCGAAGAGAACGCCCGATTTTGATGCAGAACAGGCAATAAAGAAGGGCTTTGACCTTTATTGTGTTGAGGGTGCCGATGTCGATGCCTTCAAAAAGAGGGGGATGAAAACAAACGGTTACTTAAAGGATATCAAAGACTCTGTAGACGTAGTCATAGACGGCGCCCCAGGAAAACAGGGGGCTAAGAATATGGAGCTCTATAAGTCACTTGGGCTAAACGCCATTTTTCAGGGAGGAGAAGACGCTTCTATTGGTACATCCTTCAATGCTCACGCTAATTTTGATAAAAATATCGGCCAAAAATACATAAGAGTTGTCTCTTGCAACACAACTGGACTTGCAAGGACATTAAGCTGCCTGAATGAGGCCAATGCCATAAAGAAGGTAAAGGCTGTAATGATAAGAAGGGCAGCTGACCCAGGAGACAATAAACGAGGCCCAATAAATGCCATTGTGCCCGAGGTAAAGGTACCGTCTCATCACGGCCCTGATTTAAAGACTGTTCTCCCGATAGATATTGAAACCATAGCTGTAAAGGTGCCAACAACACTGATGCACCTTCACACAATAATGGTAGATTTAAAGAAGGATGTGAAGAGGGAGGAAGTAATAGACTTATTCAATAACAGATCGAGAGTTATTCTAGTAAGCAAAGAAGATGGAATAGATTCTACCGCAGATATAATGGAATTTGCAAAAAATCTGGGTAGAAATAGAGGGGACATGTATGAAATCAACGTCTGGAAAGATTCAATCAATGTAAAGGATGGAATGCTTTACTACATCCAAGCCGTTCATCAAGAGTCAGACATAGTCCCAGAAAATGTAGATGCCATAAGAGCAATGTTTGATCTTAAGAAGAGAGACGAGTCAATTGATATGACAAACAAAGCTCTTGGTATTCTATAATTCTTTTGAGGGAGGGAATTTTATTATGAGCGATAAAGATTTTATTGAGGATATTGTATCGAAGAAAAGTGAGGATTATTTTAAGGATATAAAAGAGGAAGTTGGTACAACTAAATACATCATCAAAGCACAAATTACAGCTAGCGGTATCGTTGAAAGACCTGATGTCGTAGGGGCTATATTCGGCCAGACCGAAGGCCTGTTAAGTGATGATCTAGATTTAAGGGAGTTACAGAAGACTGGAAGGATAGGAAGGATCAGGGTCAACATTAACTCAAAAAATGGGAAAAGCACTGGGGAAATCATAGTCCCGTCAAGCCTTGATAAGGTTGAGACAGCTATACTTGCCGCATCCCTTGAGACAATCGATAGGGTCGGACCGTGTAACGCTAGGATAGATGTAACAACAATAGAAGACGTTAGAAAATCAAAGAGGAATTACGTAATCGACAGGGCCAAAATAATACTTACAACAATGGTTGATGAGATAACCCCAGAAAGCTCTGAGCTTACAGATGAGGTAAAAGAATCTGTTCGGATGGGGGAGATTAAATCCTTTGGAGAAGACCAACTCCCGGCAGGACCTAACGTTGACGAAAGCGATGCAATCATCGTCGTCGAGGGAAGGGCGGATGTTTTAAATTTATTGAAGTATGGAATTAAGAATACCATAGCCGTTGAAGGAACAAGTGTATCAAAGACAATAGGTGTAATCTCTCATGAAAAGACAGTTACCGCATTTGTTGATGGAGATAGGGGGGGCGAGCTAATTCTAAGGGAGCTTTTCCAGATAGCAGAGATAGACTATATTGCAAGGGCCCCAATGGGAAAGGAAGTAGAGGACCTTACAAAAAAAGAAATAATTAAAGCCTTAAGAAACAAGATACCCGCAGAGCAGTGGATTGTTGAGAATCTAGATAAACCAAGATCAGAGAATCATAAACCACAAGTAAAATCTGAAGAAAGAGAGCCACATCAAAAGAACCACCACCACGAGCCACAAAAGCCAGTAGAGCCGGTACAACCAAAAAAGCCATATTCTGATCTGGACCGATTTGGCGAGATAATTGAAAAATTACCCGGAACACTTGATGCATACCTTTTAGATGCAGACGGCAAGGTAAAACATAAAGTTTCTGTAAGAGATTTAGTTGACGCAATGAGATACACCGAGGACTATGAAGCTGTAGTATTTGACGGCGTTGTAACACAGAGACTTGTCGACATTGCAGGCGAGAAAGGCGTCAAATTCCTTGTTGGTGTAAAAACTGGAAACATAACAAAGAAACCTGTAAACTTAAAGGTACTTTCCTTTAAGGAGCAGGGCGGCGAAATGGAAAGTGCAGGTGTATAAAATTAAAGTAAAACTTTCCTTTTTTTTCAACAGTGAAAAAACAGCCGAGGCTTATTACAACGGGATTTACGTTGATAATAAACCTTTTAAAGGAACTTCCATCTCTACTAGAATATATAAAGAGACCTTAGAAGTAGAATCTGAGTCTGAATCTATAGGGACTCTTAAAAATACTGTAGATGATATTATCGCATGTGTTGAGGCAATAAGGAAAACATTAGTATTATAGGAGGAATTTTATTGGCTAGAAAAAGAGTAGCAGGAAAAGACCCATGGAAAGCAAAAGCATGGTATACTATTTACGCTCCAGATATGTTTGAGAAGAAGGAGATTGGTGAGACGATATCCGACAAACCTGAGAAGGTTTTAGGTAGAAAGATTGAGACAAATATGAAGGAGCTTACAGGTGACATGAAGAAGAGTCACATAAAGCTAATCTTTAGAGTAAAAGAGGTCACAGGCGAAAACGCCTATACCGAATTCTTTAGACAGGAACTTTCAAGATCATACCTTAGAAGTCAGATAAGAAGAAGAAATTCAAAAGTTGACTCAATTTTCAACATAAAGACAAAGGACGGATACAACCTAAGGGCATCCACTTCAGCAATACTTACCACAAGGATACTTACATCCCAGAAGAAGGCTATAAGGGATATAATCAACCAGGAGCTCACATCAATTAGCACAAACAACGACTTTGCACAGTTCTTGGATGAAGTCACAAGCGGCAAGATGTCAAGTGAGATTTATAAAAAGGCTAGGAAGATCTACCCACTAAAGAGAGTAGAAGTCACAAAGATAAAGCTCGTTGACAAGCCAAAAGTAAAAGAGGCTGCATAAACTGTGGAAGAATTTACTTTCCATAGTATTTTCTATTCTTTAAAGGAAATAAAAATCCCATTTAATTTTGATATCATCGTGGGAATAGCAAGGGGCGGGATAATCCCCTCTTCAATTTTATCATTTATTTATGAGAAAGAGCTTTTCTTGATGTGGTTAAATCTTTATGGCGAAGGCATGCCGCCGGAAAGGGTCTACGAAAAGCCAAAGCTCATGCGGCCTTTTGATTACGATTTTAGAGGTAAGAGAATACTGCTTGTAGACGACCTATCAAGAAGTGGAGAGACAATCGAATTTGCAAAAGGCATCCTCTTAAAGAAAGGCGCCTCTGAGATAAAGTCACTTGTTTTAGTTGGAAAGGGTGATTACTCACTTGAAGAGTTTAAGGGATGCGTCAAATTTCCCTGGAAACTTTAATCTTTGATGGCAGGTCAATAAATTTTTTTACTTCAATTATTATGGCCGAGTCATTTGTAGCTATTATCCCATCCTTATTTTTCAAGACATGATCGACGCTTAGAATAGTCTCTGAATCACCTTTTAGCCCTCTTTCTTCTATCCCTTGTCTTATAATCTCTGAAAGCTTTCCACTTTTACTTATCATCTTGTCAAGATAGAATTGGGCATAGCCTGGCCGATTTTTTTTTAATAGATTAAGCACGAGGTCAACTGATTCTAAAGTCTCATTTGTTATCCTGTGCTTTTTTGACACATTCCTTGTGTCCCGTAAAACCCCATCCATCGAAACAAAGGCCTTATCCATGAGAACAGATTCAGTTGTTATTATGACATTATAGCCATCAACAAAAATCTCTTTACCTTTAATCTCCTTTAGCGATGTTTTCTTTCTTTTTGTTTCTAGAATGTAATCTTTAGGAAAAACCGTTCTTGATAGGGTATACCTTTCTTGATTTTTAAGGCCATAGTGGTCACCTACAAATCTCAGGGCATAGAGTTTTGGATAGCCTCTATTCAGGAGAAGGTATAGGTCATATTTAGCCTTATCAAAAGGGGATCTGTCCATAAAATACTATTAGTTTACAAGTTGAAATTGTTTTTGATTAATTAGGTAATATGTTACCTAATAGGAAGATTTATAAATAGTTCACATCACAGATGAATAAAGGTAATATGTTACCTATTGGAGGGAAATTCATGGAAAAAATATACTTGCAAGTGATCGGAATATGGGTATTATTTGTCTTCGTGGCGATATTTAACGGCTCAATAAGACAATTTCTAATTGCACCGAAGGTAAGTGAACTAACAGCGCACCAGATAAGCTGTTTTACCGGAATAACTATGTTCTTCATAGTCATGTATTTATGGCTGAAATTTACGAGTGCCTCCTATACAGGACATAATCTAATAATCATCGGAATAGCTTTCCTATTTTCAACAATTGCGTTTGAGTTCCTGTTTGGGCATTTTGTCATGGGCCACAGCTGGGCAAAACTATTGCACGACTATAATCTTTTTGAAGGAAGGCTTTGGTCACTTGTTCTTGCCTGGACAACTATAGGCCCATACGTTATTGCTAAATACGTCTTAGGTAAGATCTAGACCAGGAGAAATTCAAAATGGAAAAAACAATTAGATCTAAAACATTCGAAATATTTGGTAAGATATTTTTCTTAAGCAATAGACTGGAATATCTTGGAGACAACGAGCTAAGAAAAGATGGCCTTACAACAAAGCAGTGGCAGCTAATTGCAGTCACAGGAAAATATTTTACCTACCCTCCTTCGGTGAGTGAGGTGGCAGAGGTCCTAAGCACAACACACCAGAATATCAAGCAGATTGCCCTGAAGCTTCAAGAGAAGGGATTTATTTTAATTGAGAAGGATGAAAAGGATAGAAGAGTTTTGAGACTAAGATTAACAGAGAAGAATAGAAAGTATTGGGAGTCAAAATCAGATGAGGATGTTGCATTCATAAGTTCACTTTTTAGCGCATTGGCAGATCAAGAGCTTCAAGAATTATATATTCTGCTAAACAAGCTGGAAGAAAATATTGATCTGAGATATAATGAAATCAATAAGAACTTTAGGTCCATATAATTAAAATACTATACTTCAAACTTATGTGCAGTTGGAATTGCCCTTTGAACGCCTTTCTTTACCCCTACATCAAGTCTATGCTTTTCTAGAAGCATATATTTTAGGTCACTTGCCGCCTTGTGATTTTGATCTATCTTTAAGGCCATATCATAGCATTGATTTGCCCACAAGTATTTCCCAAGTTTTTCAAGGGTCTCCCCCTTATGCACCCATTCATCGGGTGTGAGAGGTTCCTTTTCAACAATCCTTGAAGAATAATCCTTTTCTATTTTGCCCCTACATACCTCGGCCTCATCGAATCTTTCAAGTGACTCCAAAAGATTTGCCATACTGTCCCAGGCCAAGAAATTTGATGGGTCAATCTTAGTTGCAAGAGAATAGAAGTCAAGAGCTTCTTCAATCTTCCCAAGCCTTTCAAGAAGAAGGGCCTTGTTGTAAATAGCCGAATAGTCAAGAGGGTCAAGTTCCATTGATTTATCATAGCACTCAATAGCCTCTTCATACCTCCCAATAGACCTCAAAGCAATGGCCTTAAATTCCCAGGCAAATGCATTATCTGGGTCAATCTCAATTGCCCTGTTAAAGGAGTTGATTGCATCCTCAAAATTATCAGTACCTGCGTAGAGAAACACATACCCCTTTAGCCAGTGAAGAAATGGGTCATTCTTATTTGTCTTGAGCAGCTTGTTTATCTTAGTCTGGGCCTTTTTGATCTTTAGATCATCAAGCAGGTTAAAGATCTCTTCATAATTTTCCTTTATTTCCTGGGGCATGGGGGTGTTTTTCATCGTATCTCCGTTCTAATGCTAATTGATATAGTTATTATGGAGTTCAACTATTTAAAATTTTTCTAGATTAGTTCGTTTTAGACATTTTAACTAAAATGAAGGACAAGGACTATAATAATCATGATGAGCAGGATAACAAGACAAGAGAAAATCAAAGGGTCAGTGAATAGCCTTTCAGAAGGCTTTCTAGGGACTAATTTCTGTTCTCTCGGTACAAGCCGTTCCCTTCTGTAAAATATGTCTTTATCTTCCATACTATCCACCTTTTGTCTGTTTAACTTGAGTTGCTTTTTTCTCTTTACCATTATCCTTCTTAGACAGCATTTTAACGCCCCGGACAATAAATCCGATCATAAAGACAAACGCCGCAATATCATCGCCCCACCCGGCAACTGGGATAAAGTCGGGGAGCAAATCAAGCGGGGATGCAATGTAGATGCCAAGGATTGTCGCCATGACCCAGTTAAAGAGCCTCTCCCTAAATATATATACAACAACAGCAGTAATTGCAAAAAATCCCAGGACGGCAAGAAGGACAATGTAATACCATTCCATCGTATCAACGTATTTTCTATTAATCTTATTTATAAATTTTCTTAAAAAACTATGCACAACTTTAGAAAAGAAAAAGAAAAATTAATTTTCCTCTATTTCCTCAGGCTCTTCCTGATCATCTTCATCGTCATAGAGGTCTATAAATCCGACATCCTCGATAGTCTCATTTATCATTTCAAGATTCTTGTTTATAGCCTTCATTTCCTTTAGGATCTCGGTCATAATCTTCAATAACATATACTCTGATTCTTCCTTCATACTTATCGCCTCCAACTGATATTAGTAGAATTTGACCATTTATAAGTTAATTTACAATGTATAAAAATTTATCCAGAAATAATAAGGGATTTTAGAAGCTTTTTTCGCACTTCTTGCAGTACCATGTTGGCTTTGTGCCTAGGATTATATTTTCACCAAATTTGAGATTGCCCCTCTCATATTCCTGGTAATCTTTGGATGTTGGGTATCCGTAAAAAATCGGGATCACCTTTTTAGAGTTGCAATAAATGCACACAGGATTTTCCTTTTCTATCATTTAATCAAATCTCCGGCAAATTTGATGATAGCTTTACCTATATTTAGGGATATGTAAAAAAACAGGTAAAACATGGAAAATAATTAAAAATATAATTATGTTAAAGAAGGATTCAATCGTTTGGCCTCATCATAGCATATCTTTGCTTCTGCTGTTCTACCAAGTAGCTCTAAAGCAACTCCTTTGTTATACCAAGCTTCTGCATCTTTTGGATCAATGGAGATAACTTTGTCAAAGCAGGCGATTGCATCTAGGTATTGGCCTTGGCCCCCGAATATGATCCCTTTGTTATACCAAGGCAGTGTATCATTTGGGTCAAGTGCAATGGCTTTGTCATAGCATGCTATAGCGTCACTGTACTTTCCTAGCTGATCAAGGGAGACGCCTTTATAGACCCAGGCTTCTTTGAAATCTGGATTAACTGCCAATGCCGAGTCAAACATTGTTATGGCTTCATTGTACTTTCCCTGATTGAAAAGTGTCATCCCCGCACTGTAATATGCGTCCGCTGATTTTGTTCCGCCTAGACATCCAGGACTTACCAATACGCCAAACAACACCAATATTAAAAACAATCTTTTTATGTTCTGCATCGAGGTGTAATTGCATTCCAAATATATAAGGATATGTAAAAACTTGAAAAGCATAAAAATATATACAATCTCTTCTGATAGTATTACATGGATATTAAGGTACTTGGTGGGAAGAATGAGATTGGCGGAAACAAGATCCTTTTAGAGCACAAAGGGACTAGAATCTTTTTAGACTTTGGAATGAGCTTTGGTGAGAGCGGGAAATATTTTTCTGAGTTTGTGCAACCTAGAAAGTGCGGATGCCTTTCAGATTTCTTTGAGTTTGGCCTTCTCCCAGAGCAAAATGGCCTTTACAGGGAGGATTACTTAAAGCATATGGGTCTCCCCCCAGAAAAAAGGGAAGTCGATGCAGTGCTGTTAAGTCATGCGCATGCGGATCACGCTCAATACATACATTTCTTGAGGAAGGACATACCGATCTTCTGCACAAGGGAATCAAAGATAATCCTTGAAGCGCTTGAAAATACCGGAGCCTCGGGATTTTCTGACCTTGTTACATACCTAGAGTCATTTGCATTTTATGAGAATAGAAACGGAGGCCTTAGCCGGGTGGATAGAAAAAAGGAAGAGTTTGTTTTTGATAGGGATTATATAGTGATGAAGCCATACGAAAAATACCAGATAGGCTCCCTTGAAATTGAGATGCTTCCAGTTGACCATTCCCTCCCTGGCGCATGTGGATACATAATCTATTCTGATGAGGGAAATTTGGTCTATACTGGGGATATCAGGTTCCACGGGTATGTGGAAGAGCAAAGCAAGGAGTTTGTAGCAAGAGCAAAAGCTGTAAATCCAAGGTGGATGATTTCCGAGGGGACAAGAATTGATAGCGACAGAATTGATAGTGAGGAAGGAGTTAAAAAAGATATATCTGCTGCAATCTCAGATGCTAAAGGACTTGTGCTAATAGAGCATCCCATAAGAGATCTTTACCGCGCAAAGAGCATATATGATGCAACAAGAGAAAATGGTAGGAATTTTGTAGTGGGCCTTAAGCTTGCATACCTCATCAACTTGATGGGAGAGCTAAGCCCTTTTAGTATTAGTGATGTTAAGATTCTCATCCCAAGAAAGAAATGGGGGCTTATATCAAAGGAGTCTTTTGACTGGCCTCAAGTTTGTCAGGACTATGACAAGTGGGAGAGGGATTACTTAGACAGGAACAACTCAATTACATTCAAAGATTTAAAGAAAAACGAGGATAGCTTTGTCCTCTCAATGAATCTGTGGTCTATGAATCAGCTGATAGATCTCAGGCCAAAAAATGCACTCTGGATAAAGTCAAATTGTGAGCCTTTTAACGATGACATGGAGCTTGATGAGCAGAGAAAACAGAACTGGCTAAAGCATTTCAATATAACTCAAGTTTCTGCCCACGCTTCAGGACACGCTTCGGGTCCAGAGATAAGAAACATGATAAAAAGAATAAATCCAGAAAATCTAATCCCCGTCCACACAGAACATCCAAAGCTATTCAAGAAAAACTGAGCTTTATGAAGTCGATGAGAGCGGGATAGGTGAGATACTGGATGAATTCATGAATAGTTTGATTATAGTACTTTCTAATTAAACTTAAATACCAGTTGGCATTATTAGAAGATGGTATCATGGGAAAAACTTATGATGTAATTATAGAACTTGATGAAGATGGATATTATGTTGGAAGTGTACCTTTGCTTCCAGGTTGCCATACTCAAGCTAGATCTATAGATGATCTTTTGATTAGAATTAAAGAAGCTATAGGGCTTTACCTAAAGGTCAAGGAAGAGCAAAAAGAAGATACTAAATTTTTGGGCATTCAGAGAGTAGAAGTTAATGTCTAAAAAATTAGTTCCATTATCCCCTGGAAAAACTATAAAAATTCTTGAGAAATTTGGATTCAGACAATTAAGATAAAAAGGTAGCCTTTGATATTAGCGAATAAAGAAGGTAAAATAGTAATAATTCCTTTTCATGATAAAGAAATTGGGAAAGGCCTTCTAAGGATAATTATAAAAGAAGCCGAAATAGAAAAAAACGATTTTTTAGAATATTGTAAAGACGTACACTCCAATTTTTATTTATTAGTCCATTATGAAAACATCTTCTATTTTATCTTTTCTAAGTGCTTTTGTGACCTTATATGCAAGTTCTAGGGAAGGATTGTACTTGCCCTGCTCAAGAGAGTTTATTGTTTGCCTTGTGACCTCTACCATTGATGCAAGCTCTTCTTGAGTTATCTTCTGCTCCTTCCTGAATTCTCTGATTTTTGTTTTCATATGTTCTCCAGTTAATTACTAGTATTTCCTCTCTAAGATCTTATAAGCGGCCACATAAAAGACTAATATCGCACAGATAGCATAGCTTATGAATAGGGAGTACCTCATCGTGATTGGCTGTATCCCGTCAAGGATTATTATGGCGAATGCAACGAAGATAAAGACCGTAAAAGTTAGAGTTCCAGCTTTATACCTTAACATCTCTATCCTTTCATCAATTATCTTTTCTCGCTTTGTGAAGTACATTATTGATGTTACAAGGATCATAACAAACCCTATGTAAATAAGGTAATTCCCGACAGTGGAATGCCCAAATAACTCGTTTGTTCCTATATTGTAGCGATTTAATAGTAGCCCCGCTACCATCAAAACGGCTATGAAGACAACTCTATAAATCATGCTTTTTTTTGTCACAACTTTTTTGCTTGTCATTTTTTATGCCTCCAAGATGTAAAAAATATTTTACATTTTATTTATAAAGGTTTCGATTTTGTCAAAAATATATTACATCTTGAGTAGAAAAGAAAAGGCCCAGATATAAACTGGGGAGTTTATGAGATGATAGTAACTCTGGGCCTTGTATAAAAAATGGCAATACTATTTTAATGAGTAATCTAAGGGAATTTATATTTCTTCTGACAATCCGTTCAACCTCTGGAGCATCTTTAGGAAAATCCCCTTTTCAATTGCCCTTGCAATCTGGCCTTGACAGAAACGGTCGGCATTAAGTAAGAAGGAGAAGATGTGCCGGATGTCATACACAGTGAGATTTGATGGATCTATCTCCCCCTTTATAAGCCCAAAATACTTCCTAACTGACTTATGGTCATAAGGATTAATTATGAATTTATGATCCTCCAGGCACTTTAAGAAATCACTCACACCAACAGAATAAATATAATAAGAAAAGTGTGTGATCCCGGGCCCAACTTCTCTTAGGGGGACATATTCAAAGAAGATGTTTCTCGCATCCTGAAAATATGGAAGATACTCTAAGATTTTGTGAATCTGTTCCTTCGTCGGGTGAGGTATTTCGTCTGTCATTTCAATCATGAGTAATATTGGAAAAGTCAGTATTTAATAATATGCCTTCTCCTGTTTTAAGATAGTACAAAGTCATTTCTCCTAGATAATGTAGGCGTCATACATCTCAGGCAATGTTGCCCACCTTACACTTCCGTTTTCAACATATGGTTGGATCCTTTTTAGCCACTCTTCAAGAAGAACTTTATCAAGAGGCTTCCCTAAACTCCAGCCTACATAGTAGATGTTGACCTTATCTGGGTTGGACAAGGCAATAGCCTGTTCCAGTTCACGGAAGTAGGTGTCAATATCTTCTCTTGTAAATTCACCAGAAATATTAGAGCCATCAGAAGATATTGACTCCTCGTATTTAGCTACAAGTAATCCGCTTTCAGCAAGTATTACTAGCTTTCCATCAGGATTGTCTACTATCCAGTCTGCACCGCTTCTGGCGCGCCATGGGTGAAGTCTTTCGGCAAGAGATGTTGGGTATGGTTGGTGACATTTGCTTGGGCTTGGACAGTTTTTGAACTCTTCGGGGCGAAGTTCTTCAGGGAGTGAGGAAACAGAATATGCTACGCCACCTGTGGTGAACTTAAAACCTGATTCAACACAGGCCGTTACCCAGTCACAGTGCGAAGTTACTCCAGAGACATGGCGTACATTTACACCTAGCTGTTCTAACTCTTTCTTCTTAGTAGTAAGGTCTGATGTAAAGTTCTTGCATACATAGTTTTTGCTGCCTCCAACATCAGCATGCACTCCAACGCCATGCCCTCTTTCCTGCATTTCGAGCAGAACGTTATCTCCCCAGCGAAGACTACCTTTGGTTAGTTCCTTGCTCTCCCAAGTAAGTTTGGCACCATACTTCTCAAATAAATCGGCATACTCTCTCATAAGCCCAACATGTCTAACATAGGCGCTCTCATCAGTTTCATCTGCCCAGCCTTCAAGGTGAACCATCATACCGATGTAGACCACGGGAGGGGCTGATTTGGCAGTTTCTTTTTTAGTCGGTGTATTAAGGCAGTCTTCTGGGCATAAATCCCGCTCCCTTTCTAGCGAATCACATACACCGTCGCCGCATTTTGAGTGAGGAGGATTATTTTCTTTTTGGGGCAGTTGATCTTTTTCAGGCTCTATACATCCTAAGAAAAGTATGGAGATAATAAAAAATATTAAAAAAGTATATTTTTTCATGATAATTATTTTAGTTGATAGTATAAAAGTATTTCTTAGTTTAATTTACTTCTAGATATTTCCCTTAAATTTGACCCCTTGATTTCTATTGGAGTTTCCAAATCGATTACCAACATATTATACTGAACAGGCCTTAATATTTAGGGCAAAATCGCGATTTTCTCCATTTTATCAAAAATTTTTATATATGCTTTAAGCTAATATGTTAATTAATTATAGTCTATTTAAAGGATAATTATAGATGGGCGAAAAAATCATGAATAAAGAAATCCCTAAGTCAACGGAGGAAATACTAAAAAGCAACTATTGTTTCCTATATGATTTATTATCTGTTGGGGTATATATACTACAAAATGAAAAATTTATTTACGTGAATGAGGCTCTTTCCAGAATTTCTGGCTATTCAAAGGAAGAGCTTCTAAAGCTAAGTATTCATGATCTTATACCTAATGAAGATGTACTAAAGCTAGACAAAGTAATTAAATTGGCCCTAAAAGGGGTGATAACGGAGCTCCCACTTTTTTATACTTCCAGAGTTAAATTGAAAGATGGATCTTTTAAATTCTTTGAAGCATCCCCGACATTAATAGAGCATGATGGGGAGCCTGCCTTTTTAGCAACTGTTATCGATGTAACTTATAGAAAAAGAATGGAAGATAATCTGAAACTGCGTGAAGAGACATTGAAAGGAATCCTATCCGCCGCCCCAATTGGGATTAGTCTAATGCAGGACAGGATATTCAAATGGTCAAACAAAGCCATGGAGGAAATTACTGGGTATACTCTAGAAGAGATGATTGGGAAGCCTTCAAAATTTCTTTTTGACTCAGATGAAGAGGATGCTAGGGTTGGTATAATTCTTTACAGTAATCTAGGCGAGAAGGATGTTATTGAATTTGAAACAAGAATAAAATCTAAGAAAGGCGATATTCTTGATGCACAGGTAATCATAAACCCTCTGGATAGCACTGATTCATCAAAAGGATACATTTCAATAATAAGTGACATAACAGAAAGAAAAAAGGCACAACAAAAAATGAATCAATTGGTAGAAGAACAGAAGATACTACTGGACAACATAGAGGCTCAAGTGTGGTATCTAACTGACATTGCAAAATACGGCGCTGTTAACAAGGCCCGTGCTGATTTCTTTGGGGTTAAAGAAGAAGAGCTTGAATATAGAAATATGTGGGAGATCTCTTCAAGTGATGAATTAAAAGCCTGTATAGAAGGAAACAGAAGGGCATTTGAAGAAAAAATTCAAGTTAAAACTGAAGAGTGGGTGCCAAATTCCAAAGGAGAAAAACGTTTATTGTCTATAACAAAAACTCCTAAACTGGATACCAATGGTAATATAGAGTTTGTAGTCTGTTCTGCTATTGACATTACAGATCAAAGAGAGGCTGAAAAAATAATTTATCATTTAACTTATTATGATGAATTAACAAATCTATACAACAGAAGATACTTCAACAAAGAATTAGAAAGATTGACAAATCAAAAACATCTGCCTTTAAGTATCATCATGATAGATGTTAACGGTTTAAAAGTGGTCAATGATACTTACGGGCATCTAGAAGGGGACAAATATCTTAAACTGATTGCTGAAATCCTCAAAAAATCCTGCAAAAAAACAGATGTTATTTCACGTTGGGGTGGCGACGAATTTATTATTTTAATGCCCAACGCAATGAAGAAAGACACCGACAATATCATAAAAAGAATAAAAGAGAGGTGCGATCATGCAAAATTTAGAGAGGAGCTCCCAATGTCAGTTGCAATCGGTGCCGCCACAAAAACAGAGATTGATCAAGATATCAATAACATCATTAAGGAAGCAGAGGGTCGTATGTATTCCCACAAATTAACAATTAAAAACAGTTCTCACTATGCCATGATTAATTCCTTAATGGCGTCATTAAAAACGAAGGGTTTTGAAGAGAGGCATGTAATCAATATGCGAGAGATAGGCGCTCTATTTGGGGAAAAATTAGGTTTTTCTCTTCATGAACTAAATAAATTAGACACATTGATTACTTTGCACGATATAGGTAAAATAAGAATACCAAATGAGATACTAACAAAGGCCGATTTATTAACAGATGAGGAGTATAAATTAATTCAAGAGCATCCCACTATAGGGTATCGTCTATTGAAATCTATGGACTATCTTGAAGATTTGGCTCAAGATGTTTTATGTCATCATGAAAAGTGGGATGGAACAGGGTATCCCCAAGGACTAAAAGGTGAGCATATACCTTATCTATCGAGAGTAATTGCTATCATCGATTCCTATGAAGTAATGATTAATGGGCGACCTTATAAAAAAGCAATGTCAAAAGAGGATATAATAAAAGAATTCAAAGAAAAATCAGGGAAACAATTTGATCCTGAATTAGCTGAAAAGTTCATTAGACTATTGCAAACTATTTAAGAACAAAGGGGAGATTCAAATCAAAAAAATAATGTTTGTCTTTGGAACAAGACCTGAAGTAATAAAAATTGCACCGATTATTAAAGCTTTAGAAAAATCTGATAAATATTCATGTGTGATATGTGCAATGGCCCAACACAGAGAAATGATGGATACAGCACTTGAAGTATTTAATATCAAACCGGATTATGACGCAGATTTGATGAAGAAGGGCCAGACGCTTACGGACATAACAGTAAGGGTTCTTTCTAAAATGGAATCTATTCTTCTAAAAGAAAAACCCGACCTTGTGCTTGTCCAGGGGGATACCTCTACTGGCATGGCAGCTGCGCTTGCCGCGTTTTATCAAAAGATTCAGGTAGCTCACATTGAAGCTGGATTAAGAAGTTGGAACATATATTCGCCGTATCCTGAAGAAATGAACAGAAAAATAATATCAAATTTATCAACTTTTCATTTTGCACCCACAAAAAGCAATGCAGATAATCTATTGGCATGCGGTGTAAAAAAGGATAATATTATCATAACTGGAAATACCGTAATCGATGCCCTTCATATGGTAATTACCGATAACTATATCTTTCCCGATGATGTTTTAAATAAAATTGATTATTCCAAAAAAATAATTCTATTGACCGCACATCGTAGAGAATATTGGGGAGAATCTATGAAAGGGGCATTCAAAGCAATAAGAGATACCATAATTGAAAATCCCGACACAGAATTGATTTTTCCAGTTCATTTAAATCCTAACGTTGGGGATGCTGCAAAAGAAATATTTTCCAAGAGTGAAAGGATTCACCTAATTAAGCCCCTTGATTACAAATCATTTGCCAATTTGATGAATAAAGTGTACCTTATCATAACTGATTCGGGCGGGATTCAAGAAGAAGCCCCTTCTTTAGGCAAACCAGTGGTAGTAATTAGAAATGAGACTGAGAGACGTGAAGCAGTAGAAGCTGGAACAGTCAAAATTGCCGGAGTAGACTATAATAACGTCTATGCCATAACAAAAGAGCTTCTAACTAATGTCAATAGTTACTCAGAGATGGCGAAATCCGTCAATCCTTATGGCGATGGAAAATCTTCTCAAAGAATAGTGGATTTTCTATCCTCACATTTCATCTAATGTTTATTATTAGGAGGTAGCAAGTGGATTGGATAGTTTTATGGTATGAGACGTGTCTTTTATTGGTATGGGCCGTCGTTATCATTTTCTTATTTAGTGGTATAGATGATTTAATCTATGATATCGGTTTATACAGTTGGAGATTATTTAAACATTTCAAATACGGCAAAATGCCTCGTTTAACATTAGAAAAACTACTTTCACAACCACAAAAAAGAATTGCAGTTTTTGTACCGGCTTGGAACGAAGGTGAAGTTGTCGGAGCAATGCTAAAAACTTTAATTATTAATATAGAATACAATAATTATACTATTTTCGTTGGTACATACCCAAATGATTCAAAAACTATAGATACTGTTAACTTAATATCCCAAAAATATAATCAAGTTATTAACGTTATTAATCCCGTTCCAGGACCAACAACTAAAGGCGATTGTTTAAATTCCATTTACAATGCAGTGTGCGAGTATGAAAAAATTAACAATATTCTTTTTGACATTGTAGTGATTCACGATTCAGAAGATGTTGTCCATCCTTATTCGTTTTTAGTTTACAACTACCTTTTCCCGAAGTTCGATGCTATCCAACTTCCAATCTTACCTTTGCCAGTTCCCCACCGTAAAGTAATCCATTGGACATATGCTGATGAATTTGCAGAGATTCAAATGAAGGACATGATTGTAAGAGAAAGAATTCGTGGCCTAGTTCCTTTTGCAGGCGTTGGCATGGGATTTAACAGAGAAAAATTATTTCTTATAAAACAAGAAAAAAAATTTAACGCTGCTGCATTAACTGAGGACTACAACTTTGCAAAGAAATTTAATGACTTGAAGCTTAAAACAATATTTGTAAATGTCATCCTTGCCGATAAAAAATCCCCTGCCTTTACACCATTAGCATATAATCATGGATTTATTTCTAACTGGGCATATTTTCCCCAGTCTTTTAAGAGGGCAGTAAAACAAAAAACTAGATGGATTTTTGGTATTTCTTTACAAGAGTGGGAGTTTACTGGGTGGAAAGGCAATTTCTTTGTTAAACTTAGTTTAATTAAGGATAGAAAAGTTTTTTTATCAACAATTGCGGCATTATTAGCATATATTGTGTTGATATATACTATTGTGGCAGAGCTTGGGAGTAGAGGTACTTTAGAAATTTCATTAATACCTATTATTTACGAGGGTAATCTGCTTTATAATTTAGTCCTTATTGTCACAGGAATAATGATAATTCGGATACTTGAAAGATTTATCCTCGTCAGTAGGGTATATGGGGTGGTGGCAGGTTTTTTGTCAATACCCCGAATTTTTGTAGGCAATATTCTTAACGGGACAGCTGCTTTTCGTGCCCTTTATCAATTTTTTTCAATTCGTTACCACAAGCGTCCTGTTAAGTGGGATAAAACTGAGCACAAAGAAGGCGTTGGAATGATCCCTTTTATAAGTAAGGGAGATATCTCTAATAAAGTTCAAGTTAGTCAAAGTAATAAATCATTAATTAACTATGCCATTCTATGGAACAACAAAGGATTTGCACTTAGTTCTCAAGGAAGGTATCCAGAGGCCATAGAGGCCTATGTCAAAGCACTTGCAATAGATCCAAACAATGCAATAATCTGGAACAACAAAGGATTGACTCTTAGAAAATTAGAGAAGTATAAAGAGGCCATAGAATGCTATGATAAGGCAATTAAGATAGATAAGAATTTTTCACTTCCTTGGCATAACAAAGGGGTCGTGTTCACCATTCTTGGAAAAATTTCCAAAGCACAAAAATGTTTTGATAGAGCCAAAAAACTAGGGTATTTTGGATAATTTTTGCTTTCTATGGCCTTAATTTTAGGGCCAGACCGATTGAAACATAGATATAGCCCTAAAAAATATTATACGGGTATCCTCAAAAGGTAAAAATTAATGCAGATGCCTTTGGTGGAATATCTTCCACACTTCAAACCACAGTATGCTTAGAAATCCTGCGCCCAGGCATAGGAGGATATCTGTAAAACTAAGAGGAGAGAACTTGAAGAGATTCTGCCCGAAGGGAAGGTAGAGTATTACTCCCAAAAAGAATAGAGCTCCTCCTGCGACATACCAGAGTGTTCTATTTGGAAGCTCTAAACTCCTGAAGATAGTTCTAGACCAAGACCTGTTCATAAATATTAGTCCAAGATTTGCAAATATGAGGGTAGTATAAGTTAAGGCCCTGGAATGCGTTTCACTATCGCCGCCGTAGTATGACATCAAAAACACTGCGAGGACTACCACCAAAACACTTAATCCTTGGAAGAAGCTTATAGTGGCTGTTTTCCTGCTGAAGAGTGAATCTTCAGAGGTCCTTGGAGGCCTCTCCATAATATCGGCCTCTTCCTTCTCAGCTTCAAAGACGAGGGAGCATGCAGGGTCAATTACAAGCTCCAAGAAGACTATATGCATCGGTAGCAACACGAGTGGCGTCTTGAGTATAACGGGGATAAGCGACATCCCTGCAATTGGGACGTGGACTGCAAGGATATAGGCCATCGCCTTCTTTAGATTGTCATATATCCTTCTCCCAACTCTTACCACCTGAACTATCGATAAGAAGTCATCATCTAGTAGGACAATGTCTGAGGCCTCTCTTGCAACATCCGTGCCCCTTCCCCCCATGGCAATCCCAATGCTTGCGGTCTTTAGCGCCGGGGCATCGTTTACACCATCGCCTGTCATTGCGACTACTTCGCCGTTCGATTTAAGCGCATTTACAATCCTAAGCTTCTGTTCCGGGACAACCCTAGAGAAGATGTTCACTGTTTTTATTCTCTCTTTTAGCTCTTCATCGCTAATCTTGTCTAGCTCATCCCCAGTTATCCTTTCCTCTGGATTTTTTAGGCCGATCTGTCTTGCAATGTTCTGTGCGGTGTTTGGGTAGTCGCCTGTGATCATTATAACCCTGATTCCTGCACCATACGCTTCTTTTACCGCGCTTGGCACAGAATCCCTCACAGGGTCCATTAGGCCAATCAATCCTAAGAATTTGAAATCAAAATCATGCTGGTCTTCTGGTAACTTACTGCCACTAAAAGTTGATTTAGCAACACCCAATACCCTCAAACCATTGTTTGCTATATCTGCTACCTGGGCCAATATGCGCTCCTTTTCTTTCTTATCAAGGTGGCATAGGTCAACTATGGCTTCAGGCGCCCCTTTGGCAGCCACAAGGTAGTCTTTTCTGCCACTAGGCTTAAAGACGTGGGTCATGGCAAGAAGCTTTTCAGATAGGGGGTACTGCTGGAGCAGGGGTGAGTCGTTATTGAAGTTTTTCAGGTACTTTTCGCCTACTTCCTTAAACGCCTTCTCCATCGGGTCAAAAGGTTCCTTCTGGCTAGACAAAATGCTGTACTCTATTACCTCATGGAACTCATTTGGGATGGTAGCAGCTTTACCGTCAATTGCATGCTCCTTATCTTTAGTAAAAATCCTTGCGACAGTCATCTTATTCAAAGTGAGAGTTCCAGTTTTGTCTACGCACAAAACGGTTGCAGAACCAAGAGTTTCAACAGCAGGGATTTGCCTCGTCAAGACCCTGTTCTGCGATATCCTCCAGGCGCCAAGGGCCAAAAATACAGTCAGCACAACAGGAAACTCTTCTGGCAAAATGGACATTGCAAATGTTAGCCCTGCTAGAAATCCCCCCAATAGATCTCCCCTCGTGAGGGTGTAAATAGAAATTATTGCAATACACAAAAATAATCCAGCTATCGAAAAGTTCTTCACAAGCTTCCTAGTCTCCTTCTGAAGCCTTGTCTGGTCTGATTCTTCTATCTGGAGGGCCTTTCCAATCTTTCCCAGCTCAGTGTTTATGCCCGTCCCAAGGACCTCTGCTATCCCCTGGCCGTTTACGACAAGGCTACCAGAGTAGACAAAGGGGAGGTCATCCCCTCCGGGTTTTCCCATTTCAGATGAAGTTAAGGAGTTAATCTTTCGTACAGGTACAGACTCTCCGGTAAGAAGCGACTCATCGCAGGAGAAGTTTGTGGATGACCTTAAAACTGCATCGGCAGGGACTCTGTCCCCTTCAGAGAGGATGAGTACGTCGCCTCTGGCAACTTCCCTTCCCGCAATACGCTTCTGTACCCCGCCCCTTACGACAAAAGCTCTGGGGCTCGACAGGTCCCTTAAAGCTTCCAAGGCCCTCTCAGTTTTCTTCTCCTGGTAGAAAGTTATCCCTATGATAACAAACACAGAAAGCAGAAGCATCAAGGCTTCCTGGATGTCTCCAAAGATAAGGTAGATGACGCCACAAGCAACTAGCAAAAGAAACATCGGCTCTTTGAGAACGCCGATTGCTATTGCAAATGTACTCTTCTTCTTTTTTGATGGGAGCTCATTATAGCCTTCTTCATTTAATCTTCTCTCTGCTTCAGCTTCTGAAAGGCCTTTTACTTTTGAGATGTCCCATTCTTCCATAGAGGCAATCAGGGAATAGTTCTTATAACATTTACTAAAGAATACAACAAATGTCTTTATAACTATCGACATTTATTTATAAAAAATAATATTTTTTTGTTATCCCACGATATAATTTTTTTATATTTTAGAATTTATTCTAAAAATAGATAAATTTATATATATGAATAATATATTTCACATGGTGATATAAATGGCTGAATTAATAAGAAGGATACTAGTTCCAGTAGATGGATCAAGATCTTCAGAAAAAGCTATAGAATATGCCGCATGGGTGGCAGGTAAGACAGGAGCATGCGTCATGCTGCTCCACGTAATCGATGCAGACAAATTGAAATTGTCATTTGAAGCGATGGATAAGTACCTCCCAGGGTGGGAAGATAAAATTAAAGGAACAGATGACATAAAGAGATACTCTCCGTTCTTTGAAGAGCAGCTTAGCTGCATGATGGAGGATCCTGTATGCAAGAGAGGACAAAAGGTCCTTGACGAAATGGCAAAGTATGCAGAAAAACAGGGAGTTAAAGTTAAGAAAATGATGAAGCTTGGAAGAGTTGTTGATACTATAATTCAGACCGCAGATGACGAAAAGTGCTGCAATCACATAATCATAGGCAAAACTGGGCTCACAGGATTAAAGAATCTTGCAATGGGTCACGTCGCAGAAGATGTGGCAAAGTATGCAAGCTGCAGAGTAACAGTTGTTCCTTAAATCTAATAATATTTTTATTTTTAATTTTCCTTTAAACAAAAAATCTAAAGGTTATGTAGGGCCCGCTTCTACTGTTCCATCCCAAGGACAGGATATCATTGTTTCTTAAAATGTGTTGGGCTATCCTTGTAAAATTCCCTTTATCAAAAAGCCAAAGACCGTTGACGCTCTTGTTATCATAGATCACATATCCTCCATTTTCCTCTCTTATAACGGCATGCACTTCATCGACAAAATAGTTAATGTCCTCGATTTTTACCTCTGACTCATTGCCCCTGCCAATCTTGACTTCACCGTTTATAGAATATATTCTATTTACAATATTATCTTGGTAAAAGTATAGCAAGGGTTTCTTTGGCAGTATAGAAAGCAGGCTATCTAGATACACGCTTCTCTTGTTGTAATCCTCCCTCAAAAATGGCTCTAGCCTGTTAAAAAGCATGATTTTTTCATCTGGCAGTTTTTCTAGCAACAGAAAAAGGGCTAGTTTTGCTAGGCCGTAGCTATCAGTAAAGTATCCTGAAATCCCCCTAAGTAGCTCTGAAGGGGAGAAGTCCCCGCTATGGATCCTGGTATTATCCTGAACTTTAACATCCACCGCCGTCTCAAAATCAGATAGCACCGCCCTTTTAGTATGCTTTTCTATAATCACGTTTGACGGCTTAACGTCCCTATGTATGAAGCTATTTCGGTGGAGATACTTTATGGCGTCGTGTAGCTGGAGCAAGACGGCATACCTTTCATCGAGCGGTGCGGAATTGTTCCCATAGGCCAACAGAGCATTTTCACCATTTATATATTCCAAAACTAAATAAGAAAAACTGCTTGAGAAATCAATGGCCTTTACTATGTTGGGGTGATCGAGCCTTACCAGTACATTGTATTCTTTTTCAAACCTGTCCAACGCTATTTTTTCCTGGCCGGGAATGGGAATTTTAATGATTACATACCGTCCCGTAGGCATATACTCGCCCAAAAATACAGAAGATACTTCATTTTTCGATAGCAATGACAGGATTCTGTACTTATTGTCAAGGACGCTCATTAGAAAAAATTAAGGAGGGCCTCTATTAAAGTTTTTGGAGATTTTCGGCTGTGGGACATATTTATTTTAAGCACTAGTCTTTTACAATGATCACATAGGCTCGATAGCCTATGTATTTCTTCTGGGCATCAACTTTTGCACTATTTCCATACGCTGTGACTTTTCGCTCATAT